>Ga0325410_1000078_pt1 | contig 88807 bp, 40 predicted proteins | sample PopdelMetagenome_16_FD_206182 | JGI IMG/M metagenome (GOLD analysis project Ga0325410, IMG submission 206182) | Populus deltoides microbial communities from Bellville, Georgia, United States - Xylem-PdIQD-R3 | ecosystem: Host-associated > Plants > Phyllosphere > Stem > Wood/Secondary xylem... | reverse complement strand
GGAGGAGGAGGAGGTGCTGGTGCTGGGGGAGGTGCTTCACCTACTGGACTGGCCTGAAAATCATACAATGAAGATTTGTTGAAATAAGGCGGAGGAGGAGGAGGCGGCGGCGGAGGTGGAGGCGGAGGGTGCACAACTTGTTGCCAGTCAAGAGAAGAATGTGATTCAGTTGTAGTAGGAAACCCACTTGAAATTAAATCTCCAGGGGCAGCGGCAACAGAAGTCGTCTTTACATGGCCACCGGCACTAGAGTCCTTTGTTGAAGCACAAAATCCAAGAGCTGGTGGTGCACTATTATATCTTGATGGTGGATATGCTACATGCATTGAATTGGTAAAAGGGCCTTTATTAGGGGGAACCCACCGAGGAACAGTATTTGGCTTGCTTTGTTTTCCATTAGTTCCCTGTGGTTCATGTTGTTTAGTCTTTTGTTTGGTTACAATTGAATCTGCAGCCGGTTTTGCATTTGATGTAGGATGTCTCCTTGGTGAAGGTAACACTAATTTCTCAAGTTTTTGTCTGCCAACATCAGCACTCAACTTTACTGGTGGAATGATGGATTCTAACTTCTTTGTAGAAGTATTTTCTCCATCACCTTGATCTTCCATCTTTTTAAGTTCCCCATCCACATCTTCAATCACTTCTGTTGTTTCTTTACTCAGTGTATCAGTAGCAACAACCACAGAATCTGCCTTGAGATCCCCATCATCCACAGCAATGTCTTTCACTGCCAAAAAATCAGTATCCACCTTCTCATCTACCTTGTACTTGACATCATCCACAGCAATATCCTTCACTGCATCAACACTAGAATCTAGCTTCCCCTCCTGTTTGCGATTCCCATCATCAGAAGCACAGTCTTCAAATGAGTGAAGATCCGAATCCTCCTTCCAGACTTCTTTGCTGTCTACATTAACTGGCATGTTGTCATGAACTATATGAGAAGCCTCATCCACCTTTGCTTCATGCCCATCCACTACACTGCTGAAAATTTCTTCCACCTCAAAAAATTCCTCAGGTGAAGCACTTTCTGTCTCATTCCCATCTTCATTCGCCATGACTGTGGTGACATTAGGCACAACAGCATCAGCATCCGCAAAAAGTACCTGATACAGATATGAGTATGCATTCAACTCCTACAGCTTCAGAAAAGAGGGTCAACAAAAGAATTAGGTTAACCTACCTCTGCTCTGAAGTCCTTTGGAAATTGGTCCTTGGCATCCCAGAGAGTGTCAATCTCATCACGAATGAGCATCAAAATATTGGCCCGCACAAATGCCGTGTGGAACATCACTCTGAACATCATCTCCTCACGTACCAAATCTTCATCCAAATGGATGCACTCAAGAACAACATCCCCTTGAATACGGCACCTTATATCTATTTTCACTAGCGTGCACTCTTCCTGCAATTGATGAAATTCATAAGAAACACCTTAAAGTGGAGGCGTTTCACGTACCATTTTCAATTACATGACTAAGGGCATTACCTGCTGGTACAGGCGAACATGTTTTTTAGTCTTTGACGTAGAAAACAGCAGCTTGGAAGTTCTATTGGCTGGTTTTGAAGGATCCTGGCCATAAACACGAACAACTGGCCGGCAACCTTTGGCCCCCTCAAATAATGGAAGGGCTCTAAGCATCAGACAATCCAACAATAAAGGAGTATCTGATGGAGGCCAATCTGAACCAAAATTTCTTCTAGAAATGTACTGAAGATATCTAAGTTGGGAAGGCTGTGGATTTAAAGGAGACAAAAGATGAAGAAGTTCCCTAGGAGCTTGCTTGTAGACCATTTCAAGAGTCTTGTTCTCCCCAGTATACTGTTTCCGATATAACAAAAGACCTGCAAGCATGAAAGCAAGTACAGGCCAACCTCCTCTTTCACAATGCATTAACAGCACATTTTGTTGCCCTTCCAAGGACAGCCAGCTTTCGCTTGATCTAAGGAAGTGGTGGATCATCTCCAGTGGCAGCATAGGACAGCCCTCATACTGACGAGGGTAATCCATAACTGTCATGTCATACTGAGACAATATGTCCGAAATTTGGCTCCGCCTCTCTCCTTCTCTAAAGTTAAACACCATGAAGGACGCATCAGGAAAGTGGTCTTGTAGCTGCGCTACAATGCCACCCAAGTACACCTTAAACTCATCTTCTTCCAACACATCCGTGGAGAAGCAACAATCAAACACTGCAAAACAACGAAAATGATAAAACGAATTAGCTAAAAAGTGCTGATACGTCAAAATTTCTAAAGCTCCATCAAACTCCTCAACATTTCAGCCACTTAACAAGTCTGTCTAAGCTCTCAAAACCTAGGAAATACTAACAAAAACAATAGCAGCAAAATTCTTTAAGCATTGCTCAATTGCAGATTCTTAGTGCATTGCCAAGATTAAATACCGGACTTCGAATAATTCACAACTAAATTATAAGAAACCTAATCATCAGGTTTGAATTGTTCAAAACTACCAAGCAATTAAGCAGAAATTTGAAGATGCATTCAATAGCGAAATTAAGAAGGAAAAAAAAAAGTACCGTAAACTCTCTCGGAGATCTCAAGAAGCCGATCCGGAGGCTTCCGGTAGAAGAAGCGTCTGAACAGCGCCATCTGATGGCGCTGTTTCTCCGGCGATCGGATCCAAACCGTTGATTTACAAGAGCACCGGAAAGATCAGAATTGAGCAACTCAAAATCATAGCAGATCCCGATATTCTCCAACACAATCAATTACACACATATAAAATAAAAATTGAAAGAAAAAACAAAATGGCCAACGTTTCTGAAGAGACAGTCGGTTACGTAATTGGATCAAATCAACCACAATGAGCATAACATTTCACAATTTAGCTCTCTTTAATAATATTATTCAATTTAGCTCCATATAATAATATTATTATTAATTAAAATAATAATAATAATCAACAGAGGAAAGTGTCTTTGTGTGTGTGGCAAGTGACAGTCGAGAAAAGAGATCAAGGTGAAAATGTGGAGATAAGGTCTTTGGAAGAGGAATTATTTTGGATTCAAATGTTGATCGGTGTTGTATTTTTTATTATTAGTAACTATTATTGTTTTTTTTTTACTTTTCGTAAGAAAATCACATGGAGAGAAAAGCAGAGAGAAGCATAGTGGGGACTGTTAGGGAGAGTAGTTTCGATTCAAAGACCCCTCTCTCATTTGATAAATTGGCCAATTAGGATACAAAATACAAATAAAATGTAAATTAACATGGAGAACAAAGATACAGTAAAACGGCATAATTTAAAGATATCACGGTGGTAAACTATAATATTTTATTAACATCGTTGTTTATATATATATATATATATATATATATATAATTAATATCGTGATTCTAAATCATAATATTTTATAAATAACGTGCTTTAGAAAAATAATATTTAATTAAATATCACCTATATAAACTACAAAATTAATATAATTGGCATTTGTTCAAAGAGACCAATTTAAGAAAATTGTTGGACTATTGGGAATTTTTTGTGTTTTAAGCCTAAAAAATTTATAAAATTATAGTTTTTATTAATCTAAAATTTAATTTATTTTATGATTTTAAAGAGTTATAAATATTACAATTTTAATAAAATTTGGACAGAGAGTTTCTCCTATAAAAAAATTATACTCAAAATTTTATCTCGCTTAAAAAACTTGCAAAAAACCACAATAACTCCAATCAAAAAATTCTAACTAAACTCAACAAATTCTCACATTTTATAATTACAAGTAGCCCTAGAAATGCCAAGAAAAAATAACATATATACATGCAAAATGAATAAAAAATAATACAATATTCAAGTAATTGAAATCTCAAAATATATAAACATAATTCATTTATCTATCTACGTCTACTGGATAATCCAAACTCGTCAGTTGCACGACTAGATCTAGCTCTTGCACATGCTTGAATAATCTTGCCCCCCGCCACAACATCATCAAAAGTTAACCTCTCTCCAAAGGTTTGATGTCCAGTACGGCAAACATTTAACCATCAGGACGCAATGGTGTAAACTTTTGTTTTTTTGTCAGTATTATAAAGATAAGATATAGACCTTCTAGTAGCATGAAACCAACCTAATATTAATAAAATATAAATGTTAAATTAAAAAATCAATACATAATACTCAACGTTTAACATATATTAATTAAGAAAATATTTGGTTACTTGTGATATTTTGAATCCATTAAGCATGTTACTCATATTGTATGTATCTAGGTGGAGGAACCTACTCGGAATCCAGAGTAATGACCTGACGTGTGATAATCATATACCAGGTTCTATATTCTTCATATGTAATAACATGATGCATCTCTGTATATATATATATATCATTCTTTGTTCATCCTACTGTCATACATAAATTCTATGTCGGGTTAACTAGTCATAATCATCACTTTTACCCTGACGAGTCATAGTGTGCAATACATCACTTGTATCAATGTCGACTAAAATATGTTATTTGTAGTTGAATTGCCACATTATCCAGTTTGGACAATGTCACTTAACAATCTCAAAAAAAATATTAGCGAGACCATTGATATCCATATGTCTATCCCACAAGTGCAAACAACTAGAACAACCGTCAATCTTTCATTAAAATAAGGCGTCCACATGACTTGTGTAGGATATAAGTTTTATAAATATTAAAAAACAATAATTTAATACAATGTAATGATTTTTATTAAACAAATGATTCAAAAAAATATTCATATAGCATGTTGTATATATAGCTTGCTCCGATAAAATGTCAATACATGTGTTAGATTAATTTTCAAATACGCTAACACCACACCACCTAGCATTAAAAATATGACAGTTTCATTTTATTTTTTAAAGGAACAATTACAAAAATGCGTATAATTGCAAAATAACGTCACAATACTTGCATCCGAGTGGGAGATGAAATAATAGTGTAACTATAAAGACATAACATAAATATATTATAAGACATTCTATAATAATAATAATAATTTTTAAAAAACACATCATATCTTGGTCAATTCGACTTAATTGTAACTAAATTACATTATCATACTACTAATTGGCAAAATTCAGATTCAATACAATCAAAATTCTAAAATTTAACGTTAAATCAAATTCATCATACATTAAACATAATTCATGATACAAAATCTAACTGATATTTCATGTTCAATTGCATTAAATCAAACCCAAATTAATATAATTAAAAGGAAATATCAAATTCACTAACTTATCAACAATTCAATGAAACATATAAATTGTCATAATTTTACCTCATTCATGCTCTTGTCCATGAAATCATCAAGCATAATTAATTACATTATTAGTTGATTCCAACAATACACATAGAATCCATAATTTGACAACTTAACATCAATTAAATGCAACACACAATTAATTTAGCTTATTTTCATGTTCAATTATATCAAATCAACCCTAATTGATGATATTCTTAACTAATTTCATATTAATTCACCCAAATCTAAATTCACCATAAACTCTAAATTCAACCTAACATAATTATTTCATTTCATCCAAACGAAACGCAAATTTATGTCAATGCAATATGTTTACCTTGCTTGTAGGACTAACAAAAAGGTTAAGATGGTGGCAGCAGCAACGACAACTAAAGAAACGATTAATTTGACACATAAAAACATTCAATGATGCTTAAAGTCTAGGATGAGTTTGTTTTTCATTGTTTTAAGGGTAAAATGAAGGTTCTTTAGTGGGTTTTTAAAAAGATAGTGAGGGTAATGAGAGCGTTGGTCAAGAGGGAAGAGGCTGCGTTTATAGTTGTTCTTTCTGTTCTTCAATCTGAGTTTAAATTTCAATCTTGAATTGTTGTACTTTTGAAGCACGACATTAGCTTCTCGTTTTTCCAGAAGGGCACAACATTTACCTTATCACACTTTTTAATAGCAACATTAGCTTTTTGTTTTTATGAAATGTGATATTTATTTGTTGTATTTTTTAATAGTAATATTTACTAAATATTATATGCTTTCAAAACATAATTAACGATGTTAAAATGTATCATTTCATTAAAAAAATTTCAACCAATATTATTTCGTAAAAATTTTAAGTGTACTGTAATATTTATTCTGAAAAAAAACCTCTCACATTTTGGCTTCTGCTTTGCCACAAAAAAAAAAAAAAAGCAATCATTTTCCTGCCTTCCATCCATAGATCATTGATTATGTGGTTTGACACGTGGAAATTTACTCGCATATTATAAAGACACGACACGCACATACGAGATAAAGAGAGAAAACTTGGTCCCGTTCATATATGGATGGACAAGTAGGCATGCGAATTGGACATGTGCTTTTTAACGTCCTCTTCGCTTTTCTTTTATCTTCACAAGAGTTAATTATAGATTAGTCCTTTTAGTTTTATCAAACAGATTAAATAGTCTTTCTAGTTTTTAAAACTAATCAATTAATTTCTTCACATGCATTAACTACATAAATTTAATACTACTTTTAAATATATATATATATATATATGAGAGAAATAATAGATAAAAATATTTTTATTACTTTGATAGATCATAAATTTTATTTTCTCTCCTCCAATTGTATCTATTTTTTTTAAAGTGAATCATATGATGTTATTTTTTTTTCAAAATGGATTTTCAAAAATAACTAATAAGATATCACTAGTTATTTCATGTATATCATAAAAGTCTCATTAATCATGCTTAATTTAAAATAGATAAATACAAGTATAAGAAAAAAAAATCGTATGTATATAGAGTATTTTTATCATTTTTTGTGGGTCATAAATTTTATTTTCTCTGATCTAGTTGTATTTTTTTTATTCAAAGTAAGTCTTGGGTGTCATTTTTTTCAAAGTTGATTTAAAAAACTAACCGATAAGATGTTAGTAGTTACTTTATTTATATCGTAAAACTTTCTTATTAATCATGTTTAATTTAAATATATTTTCTTCTAGCTGAGCTTTTCATGTTATCTACTTCTTTTTTCTTTTTCTATTTTAAAACAGAAAAAAAACAAAATAAATTGGAAAACAACATGAAATAATAGTTAGTTTTTAAAACCAGAAAGGCTATTTAATTCCTTTATTAAAACTAAAAGGATAATCTTGTTCTTTTAACATAAGAGAGGGAACTGTAAAAGGAAAAAGAATAAATTCCCTAACCAGAGAGGGGCCGGGGAGACACTAAGGGAGAAATGATAACGTAAAACTCCAAACTGACGAAGGAATGTTCGGTGAATTTCATGATTTCAGTCTGGATGCTTATGGTTCCATTAAGCAGGAATTAATTAACCATCTTCCATTTTATCTGCAAACAAATGGGAGGTTAAACCTTGCGAAGGCGATTCCCACTCCCAAAAAGTAACATCAAAGCTTGAACCAAAGCTATTTAAACGGCCAATGTTGGAATAGTTTGTAGAATTAATGGAGCAACGAATGAAAATAAATGGTCCATGAGGTATATTAATATTAAAGCTATACTGACCTTATTTATATATTAAAGCCCCAATATTAATTATGATAGCTAAATTACTGTAGTACTGCATTGCAGTGATCATTCTCTTAAACTGGAATATTTGTGATAATAGGTGGAAAAAACAAGAAATTTTTGGTCTTTACCAGTAAAAAAAATAATGGAGTTGTCTCCTAATATTTTGATCACTAAAAAACTTAGCTGGTTTTAGAGCCTGGATAATAAAATTAGTTGTGTATAGAAAAGATGTATTATCCTTAGTACATATTACCTAAAGTAAACTTCATTGTTTATTTGTTTGATACAAACTAAAATACTATTTTATTTTCTAACCGTTAGTCTATCTAATAGCTAAAGTCCATCCACCCTAATAAAGAGGACAATAACTTTAGGGGCAAGTCTAGCTATTTTAGAGTTATATTATAAAAAGAAAAGGAACTGTTTTTTATTCAATATCGGAGATACATTTTACGAATAAGTTCATAATATATTAAAAGAAAAAAAATATTTTTTTGTTGTTTTTTATATGAAATGTCAAATTCTCGTGATTTTAATAAATTAGTTATGAAATCTAATATGCACGTAAAATAAAAAATAAAAAAACTATTTTTGTGATTTTTTCTTAGTATGCTTAAATTATACAAATATAATTTATTTTTGAGAAACTTGGCCATACACGAATCAAAATATTTAAATGTATTTTTGAAAAAAAAATTTGTTGTTTTTTTAATAATAAAAAAACAGTTTATTTAATATAAAAAAGCTTCCCATGTAAACATAATCCCGCACATTCATAAATATGTGAAGGTAAAAAAGATGAGGAAAAAAATTAGAAATTAAAAAAAAAAAAAAAGCTTTGTCTGGAAAAACAAGAAGAAATTAGTAAAATAAATTGTCGAAAATTCAACCAGACCAGTGAAAAAGTGGAGAAGAATAAAAAACAAAAATAATGAAAAAAATAAGAACCAAACCGAAGAAAGAGCAAAGAAGAAAATCAACCACCCTGATGGCAACAATTCCTCCAACACCGACGACAAGCCACCATTGCCAAAACCATCCCACCACATGTAGCCTCCACTTAAAAGGAGTGTTTGAGAGTGTAGTTACGGTTACTTTTCAAAGTGCTTTTAACTCAGAAATGCATCAAAATAATATTTTTATTATTTTTTAAAAAAATATTTTTGATATCAGCGCATCAAAATTATCTAAAAAAACCAAAAAAATATTAATTTGAAGCAAAGAAAAAAATTTAAAAAAAATCAAATTTTTTCAAAAACGCTTTTAAAATGCAAAAACAAATAGAGCATTAGACACCATCAAAACTAATAGCAACATCATCTCCCTATACTTTTCTCTCCCACACAACAACAACTCCTCTTTCTTCATCATCTTTAAGAAACCTGTCACTAACAAAACTAACCACCATGATCACCTCTCATTGAACATAAACCAAATAGCTTTAACACTCATCTTCATGCCACTAGCCACTTGAAGAAAGGGGAAAAAAAAGGGAGAGAGAAGGTTGTCGAACCAATAGAGAAAAGAAAAAATGGTCGAAACTTGAAGTGGGTTGTTCTCTTGCTTCAGGTGTCACTGTGGTACACCACTAGCGTAGGAAAAAATAGGAAGGGGAGAGGCTCCTGATTTGCCAAAAAACATACTTAATAGATGTGGAGCATAGGCTCACGTGTCAGTAGCAGTGACTGTGAGTAAACCTACTTATCACCACTACCAAATCTACCATCGCTACCAACCCTATTCTGACAACTTCCTTGCTACCCCAATATCTTTCGAGGTCGATTTCAAAGCTTAGGTGAATATTTAAGGTGAAGAAAAAAAATGAATGAATGTTCTTTTGGAAAAATGTAGAATAACACACCTACCGAGACTCACCTTTGTAGTAGATGGGGACCTGAAATAAGATCTCAGATTGACATTTTGATACGCTAATTTACCGTAATAATAAATAAAGTTAATGGTGACTCCATCGTGGAAAGAGTCGCTTCCTTCCATTCACTAGCGCAGACCAAAAACAATTTTAACATTAAATATTGCATATTGTATTTCTAATGATTTGATTTTTAATTGATTGTTAATTTATTGTGAATGATTGTTAAGAAATATTTGAAGTATTAGGGTTCATATTGTTGTGGAGCAACTCCAAGGGCATGATACCGCTAATGATTTATTTTTAAGGTAGAATAAGGTTGGAAACAATACCTTGCAATAAGGTTGGAAATATGAATTGTAAGAGGTTTATCCGAGGTGTAATGGTTTGGTCTCGGTGTAAATTTTGACTTGTGTTGATATTGTTTTTTGTTTATGAGATTTATGTATTAATGTTGTTTTTAAATTGTTAAGTTGCCTATGAATGTTGTGACGGGGTTGGAAAGATGGGTTGTAAGAGGTTTATCCGAGACGTAATGTTTTGGTCTTAGTGTGAAATTTGATGTGTGTTGATGTTGTTTTTGAATTGTTATATTAGGTGTATATGTTGCTTTTTATTTGTTATGTTAGGAGTTGATGTTGTTTTTATTATGTTATATTGCGTGTTGATGGCTTTAATACAAAATTTTTATTGTAAATGTTTTTTTTAAATAATAAAAGTTATATTGACAAGTTTTTATCAAATTATTGATGTTTTGATTAAATTTGGTTTTAACGGTTAGATCAACGTGTCTTCTAGTTTTAGTGACCAACTTAGACCTAACATGATGCTTTTAATCCCAAAACAAGTTTGATAATAAATTAACAAGTTTTCTTTAGGTTTGCAACTTTTGGTTTAAGCTTCTTTTTTTTAATAGTTAAATCGACGAATCTCCTAATTTTAGGGACTAACGTAGGCGTAATATGATATTTTAACCTTAAATTGGATTTCAAAATGCATCAACGAGTCTTTGCCAAGTTTGCAATGTTTTGAACTTAGAGCCCGTTTGTATTTAAGGTTGTTCATGTATTTTCTAAACACAATAAATAAACCGTTTGGTTAATTACTAAACTTAATTTATTGTTTGTGGGACCCAATACAATTTACATTTAAAACACAAGGTAATCGAAAGCAAGTTGAGGCTGCTTCTTCTTATGTCGTCTCCGCTTGAATAGTGGAGATTAAATTAAGTTTACCTTGTGGCGGATGTCAGCGGTTCGAGTCCGCTTATCTCCAACTCGTGAGCTTAGTCGGTACAAAGCTATACAATAGCACCTAATTTTTCTAATTCGGCAGTTTGATCTATGATTTATCATTCATGGATCTTTCCATTTAGCAGCACCTTAGGATGGCATAGCCTTAAAGTTAAGGGCGAGGTTCAAACGAGGAAAGGCTTACGATGGATACCTAGGCACTTAGAGACGAGGAAGGGCGTAGTAAGCGACGAAATGCGTCGGGGACTTGAACGACCCAAACCCAAATATATTGGACAGGGTCCGACCCAGCAAAATAAAATAAAAATAAATTTAATTATGTAGCGCCATTGAATAATGATAAACATTAGTTTTTCGAATAAAACACAATTAAAAATACAATTTTTATTTTATTTTTAATTGTGTTTTATTCAAAAAACTAATGTTTATCATTATTCAATGGCGCTACATAATTAAATTAGAAGGAGATCGCATGATGACGTAGCATTTGCATAATTTGATCGCAATCCCAATTTTGTTCCTGATGATATTTTACCTGATGTTGTTGCACTCTTAGGAAACCACGGAAACTGCAGTTCTTATCGGATGGATTTCGTACGTGATGGAATTGTAGATAGTTTAATGGAACAATAAAAAAATATTTTATATAAAATATTATTTATTTCATGATGTAATAGTAGTAGTTAAATCTACAATATTTAAATAAAAAATCATCAATATTAATATATATATATATATATATATATATATATATCTTTTTTAGTTATTTTATAACCTCAATTAAAAAAAGTTACTAACCAAACACATTAAACTATTTTTTGTTCAAACTCAATTTCAATCACAGTTTTAACCAAATATGTATAAATATCAAACTAACCTCAATCAAAAGATCTTTTTATAAAACATTTTTTTTTCAAATCATAACCACAAAAGCTACCACGATACCACACACATTCTAGCTTGGATTTTAACATCTAGGTCGATGAGTTTCTAGTTCTAGAGACCAATGTAGGTCCAATGTGATGCTTTTAATTGAAAATTAAAAAAAATAAGAAAACAAAAAAAAAAGTTATGAAACTCCTAATTTAAGACTTGATGTTAACTTATACAAATGTTGATCAATAAAAAATAACTTTCAAATAAATTCAAAAAATAAATTTAGATAATTAATGATACGAATAAGATAAATTTAAGAAAAATAAATAATTAAAATAATATTTTTATTTGAAAAAAATAGGATAAGAGTAATATCTATCTTTCTTTAAACATAATCAATCATTTATTTAGACATATCATAAATCTTAGTTTTTTTAAAAAGTTAGGTGGCATCTTTATTTTCCATGTTTTCCTTTGATTTTTAGAAATCCCATAATTTATGTCAATAGCGACATGTTCTACAAAGTTTATTTTCCCTTTATTAGATTATATTTCAAAAGCAAGTATCTTTAATTAGAAATAAGCATGAGATAATGACATGTTTTATCTTTGCACATTTAATTTGCCCATGAATTCTACCATTATTCTACAGGTTGTGTTAGGGTTTGTTTTTTTGTATTTTTTGTATTTTTTTTATTTAACTTTCGTCCAAGTACATGACCTTTTATGCCACGTGTCAAAGATCAATCTGTCAAGGATAAGAAAATAAAACGTGAGAATTTAACAAATGAACAAGAATAGAAAATCCAAACTTCAATTTCTTGAAATCAAATGAAATAGAAAGAAAACAAAAGTCTCACACTTGACGCTATAATTTTAATTTAATTTCTTTCATGTTGATTTTAATCTATCTAATATTAATTTAATTTATAAGTTAAGAAAACCTTTTTTTTCTTCAATTAGATGAAAAAGGTTTTTATTATACCAAAGAAATTCAAAAACTTCAAAATTACATTAAAAGGCTACAAAATAACATAAATTAAAATTTTATTATTCAATGAATTTGAATTCAATTTTGATATTTGATACTTTATTTGGATTAATATGTAATTTTTAATATAATTTTGTGGTTTTTATTAACAATGATTTATATTATTATATTTTAAATATGTTTTAGGAATGAAAAGAAGAAGTAATTAATTAAGAATAAAAGATTAAATACATAAATGGGGAGTTACAAGACTTATGGAAAATATAAATTTTACTTTTTAAATAATTTCTAAAATATCAATAAATTATAGTTGTAAAAGCAAAATAAAAACTAATAAAAAAATATCAATAAATAAACAAACCAAATGGCACAAGGCTAGTGAGTTATACAATGTCAAAGAACTATTTCAACTTAAAAGTTTAAATTATCATGTGAGGTCTCAATATATAATTTATATTATTTTATAACACATTGTGAAAGCTTGTACAAGTTCAAGCAAAGAGATAACAAGTGTCTTGTGCTATTAATTAGTTTTAATTATAAGAAATGATAAGGGTGATGCGATTTGAACTTGTAACTGTTTGGTCAACAAAACTTTGATACCATTTTAAAGAACCATCTCAATCTAAAAACAAAAATTATTAGATAAAACTTCAATATATAATTTATATTATTCTCTAACATGTAATTATGCCTAGGTACATTAGCCTGCCTAGGCCCATGAGTACAAAAAAAAAAAAACAGATAACATTTAAGATAAAACAAAAATCATGTAGGAAATTAACGATCTTCTAATATAATTTTCTTTAACCTTTCCTCCCTTCTTCGTTATTCATTGTCTTTCTTGCTTTGTATTCAACCATCTAAACCATAATTTTAAACATATAAAATTATATATCATCATTCCTAGCAATATTTTTAACCTTAACAAGTCAAGCTTCAAACATATAAATACATTAAAAATCAAATTTAATTTCTATCTTTCAAAGTTTTAGATGGAGAAGTGGATTAATATGGGTGAGAAAGAGTTTATGAAGGTGTAAGCTTTAAAACCGATGCTTTATATAGTAGTTATAATGATGGTGGTGGTTATTAATGAAAAGAGTTTATGAAGATATATTTATTTTATTTTGTCATGTAAGATGATAAGTTAGAATTGAAATATATATTACTCCATAAAATGATATGAAGGATTTGTACAAAGTGTATCTTTTTTTATCGTCGAAGTACAAAATATTTTAGATTCTTTTTTTTTTTCTATTGATTTGCTTTGCACCAACACTTTCTTTCTATTAGTTTATATGCTATGTAATTAATCAATTAATTATACATGAGATTAAGTTAGTTCATATAAACTTATTTAATTTTAATAAAAGCTTTATTTACTTTTAGTATTCATCAAATAATTGAAACATATATAAATCTAGGAAATGATCTAACGGATTTGAACAAATTATGCTCTTTGTTTTTTAATAGAAGTACAAAATATTTTTGTCCCTCATTTTTTTCAGCCAATTTACGTTACACCAAATTCTTTTTTCTATTAATATATATATCTTGTAGCCAATCAATTGATTATACATGACATTAACTTTATTCATGTAAACATATTTAATTTTAATAAAGGTTTTTATTTATCTTTAATATTCATCAAATATTTGAAAAATGAATCTAGAGTAAAGATAAAAATTTTGAGATAAAAAAAGCTTTGTAAACAAAATTATAAAGTTGTTATAATTATGAAATTTTTATTGCATTAAGGTAATGTTTCTAAATGTTCATGGTCAACGTTTTATTAAAACCATATATTAATTAGAGTCGTTCGGATTAATAAATATTATGTTTTTTTCTTTATGAAAAGAAACATTTTTTCTCATAAGTTAAGATATAAGAGATACCTAGAACTATTATGTAGATACTTCTCAAATGACATGTACACTGAATTGACCCGATTGACCCTCGTGAGAATTCCATATGGAGAGATCATTTGTGTCTATAGAAAGGCCCATGTGACAATTGTAATGTTATGCTTTAATCTTGCAACACGTTGTTCTAATCAAGAATAATAAACAAGTAGATATTGGATATAACATGAATTACATAAAAGTATTTAAATAATCAATAGAAGATTCATCACTCTAGGTAAATTAGAAAAAATATTTCATACACTCTTAAATAGTATTGATTATAAATCCATAGGCAATGTGAAATAAAAACGAGTTTCAAATCTTATTCAATTAATCAATGAATATGGTGTTGAGAACAAACAGGATTTGACAAAATATATATTAATATAAACACTTCATGCTATAATATCCAAATCAGAACATTGTTGATGAATAAATAATAATTATAAACTTGTCACTGAAAAGTTAAATCAAACCACTTGTGACTTTTCTAATACTTAAATAATAATGATAAATTATTAGAAATTATACTTGAACTTTAAATATAAATCAATTAATTATTGAATTGATAATAAATTAATTAATTTAATCTTATTTTATTTAAGATTGTGATTTATATTTGAGTCAACTTCTTAAGAAGCCTAATACATCACACACAAAAACTATTGATAAAAAAATAAAATGAGATGATTAATTAAATGTGATTAGATTGTAAATAAATTTTGAAAATTGAGGATTATAACGTAATTTATATTGAAAATTACAATTCTAGACTTGAAAAAAATCAAGTAGGGACTTGATTAAATAAATTTCTAATTTTTTTTCTAAAATAATATATGTAATATTATTCAAGAGAATTTATATTTTATCATTTATATAATTTTTATGTTTCCTATAAATAGAATGTTATGCCTTTTATTTTCTATACAACACACAGTACTGAAACTACCTGAATTATAGAATTCTTGAAAAATACAAAAAGAAAAGAGTTAGCACATAAATGCATAACAATCTCTCTCCTAGAAGTATTTAAAAGATTTTTTATCGATGTTCGTGTAGATTACCATAAAAAACCAAACATTTAGATAACTTATAGTTTATAATAACTCAGCCTTGAAACAATAATTCAAAACCAAAAAGAACATCTAATCTTTAAGTAATATTTATATAAACCAGGGGCGAGAAAAAAACCGAAAAACCAATTAAACCGAGAAAACAAAAAAAAAACCAAAAAACCGAGCCAAAAACCGAAAAAACCAAGACAAATCAGTTTGAACCAGTTTTTATCCTAAAAAACCAAACCGAATCGAACCGAAACCGATCGGTTTGAACCGGTTTCGGTTTTTTTTTAAATATTTGGTTTGGTTACTTTTTTTTTTTTATAAAAACCGAACTGAACCGAAAATAATCACCCTTGATATAAACCTTACACAACCCTATATTTATTTAACAAGATTCTTGAAATTCCCAAAAATATTTTAAATTTATCATTTTTTCTTCGTATATATCTTTTTTTTAAAAAGCCAACACTTTCAACATTCTTTCCTCCCCATATAAGCCGCTCATTCAAAAACAAATTCCCCCCATTTCTACTCGACTTGGCATCATAGTAATCATCCACATCAACATCCACACTCGACATGGTATCATAGTAATCATCCACATCCACGTCAGTATTGTCTGTGTACAATGTCATCTAACCATTTTTGATGGTTTAAGGATACAATTGATAATTTAAGTGTAAAATTGAAACCAACTCACTGGTTCGAGAATATATTTGATGTTAACCTTTTTATATCCACCTTTTTTCTGAAAATATGAAAAACCCGCGCAATTTCTTGCATGACTTGAAGTAGCCGTTACCTAGGCCATATATTTATTTCATCTTATGTAACAGAATTACATCAATATAAACATTTTAGTTATTTTTCCGTAATAAGAAAAGTGAACTCACCATGACTTGGAAAGTCACCGAAGGTTTCTTCTGCTCAGTTATGTCATGACTTGGATGGTGGCATCAAAACCCACTTGTTGCTGTGACTTGTCAGCTGAACTACATCGTGGCTCCCTGCTAATGTCTTAAAGGCAAATTACACCTGCTCATGTTTGATCTAATTGCCAAATCTCCAGAATCAGATAGGAACAAAAAAAAAAACAAAGGAAACAGATGCTGCAAACCCTGAAAATCTGATCATTTTCATAAATAATCTCAGGTCACTAACCATTATTCCACTTCTTACATGGAGCAGGATAGGTCCAATCAGAATAAAAGCAAAAAAAAAAAAAAAAAGCAGCTTGGCAAAACAGTGAATAAATGGAAAAAGAAAGAGGTGATAATTAACACAAAAGGAATAGGAAAAAAGAAGAAGACTAAAGGCTCAAATGCAGGAAAAGAGAGAGCAAACCATCAGTATGGACCTCTCTTCAATCCAATTTCCTCCTCACTTCTGGATACATAGGATCGCAATCAACTTGTAGTTTCTAGATTTTCATTCGACTTTCTATCCAGCTGATGGTTCAATAGCGCCGTTGTTGGGTACGGTAGATCAGTTTAAACATGTTTCCTTGATGAGTCTTATGGAACCTGTTTTCTTGATTATTACTTCCAGGAGAGAAACCTTTCCATCGTGTCTTTGGAAGCTGAGCATATATAATGATGATCACTTTCCATGCTTCTTGCCTGGGTCTCAAATAAAATTTTAGTCAAATTGAGCATCATGGAACTTCATGAAGATGCATGCACGGTGGCAAGTGGCAACTTTCATGATTTGATAAAACTAATGAGTAATGGAAGCCCCACTCTTCCAGAGTTCAAGTTTCCTCTATAATTTCATTTCCAACTTGAGAGAAGCAGTGTTTCATAAATGGCAGCATCAGTTATGACCGTCATGATGGGAAATGATGAATTAGCCACATGTTGTCCCCAATCAATGGTTTGAGGTCCAGTTCACTTACATTTCTTTAGGTATAAATCAACGCCTTCCAGCAATTAATCAAAGTTTTGAGGTAAAACCGTAGGGTTAAGAAAGGAAAGGAACCAGGGTCTCTAAGATGATTTAAAGCAATGAAGAAAACATGATGGCATAGCCCTAGTTGGTATGATTGATGATGCAAAACCTTTAGAAAATATTAAAAACAAAAACGAGGGGATTAATATTATCATTTCCGTACCACTTTGAAACCATGATTTTCGGACTGCCTGGCGAATGTGGCGCTCATGTCTTTCTAAGAGTTCATCCACTCTGTGCGTCTGAGATAACAAGGGTCCAGAGAAGTCAACCTTGTCCACTTGGTCTTGAAAAACCTATTCAAGTTAAACCTTAAGTTAGATAATCAGTGGACAGTTGCAAACTATAATCTGCACCCCTCTAGTTTTTTTTTTCCTCTCACAAACACAAACAGAAAATGGTTAAAGTTAATTTCACATCTCAAATTCTGTGCAGTTCAAAAAATCTACAAGTAATTAGAGCTACGGTCCGAGCAAATCATCCCAGTGTGGTTTAATGGTGTCAGTTTGCCGACTCTTGGCTTAAATCATGATGATGTGAACATTATATTTTGTAAGCCTTATTTTAGCTTTTCGTTTCAACATGTAGTGATCAATAAACAAACAAAAAAGTTACAAGAGCAACTAATAACGCTCCTTTCCTCTCTCAATTTTTTCTTTCTGGATAAATAAGAATTTTAAAGTTTCAAAATTCTCTCCAGAGTTAGAAGAAATAAAAATCTTGAAAAATCGCTGCCCTTGTTGTTCTCTATGCTAAAGCACACCATCACTTACTAGTGACTTGAACCCTGCTGCTAACTCTGTATTCACCACCATCTCCAACCTTTACCAATCTAGGAATTTCATTCGATTTTAAACTATGACAAGCAACATGTGCCTTAAGACAAATTGAAAGCAAACATCAAGACATATTTCATTTCATCTTTAACAAAGACTGTAATTAAAGTTAGATGCGGTTCAAATATTTACAAACGTACCAAATTACTTCCCCTTGCTTCCATTCCCTCTCTTTGATAAAGTGCCAAAGATAGCTCTTGCGAATGGTACTCCTCGGAAGCATCAAAAGAATCTGGACGTTCAAACTGCCTCCATTGTTTTCGCAAAGCAAGCTTAGAAATTTCATATGAATCATGGCCTCTGGAATTGGTACGGATTCCATGGGTGAGATCCCCATTATCATGTCCTTTTGTGTCATAATTAGTCTTCTGTTGCAATGCAGAAGAGGGTTCTAATCTATTATTAGAATGACCTCTCGAAGTAGACCTACTGTGGGATCTTATGGATGCATCATCTTTTCTCCGTTTTGCCCAAGCAAAACCACTTGAACTAGAAACTTTTAATGGACCAGAAAAAGGAATGTCTCCTTGGGATGCATTCTTTATATGGAAAATCTCTTCCAATTTATCAAGTGATGGCTTCCGTGCCTCTCCACTTGACTTTCCATCTCCTCCCTTTGGAACACGCATGTTGCTGATATTGATTTGACCACATTGCTTTTGAGCTGCTAGGTCCTGGAGACAGAAAGGAACTTATCACTATCAGTGTGAATCAGCTTCCACAAACACCTGTGCGCGCGCGTGTGTGTGCATGTGTGCTCATGTGAGAGAGAGACCTCCGCTGCCAATTTACTGATTCCACATAGTTTTCTTGTACACTTTCTTGTTTCAGTTCCACGACCTCTCCCACCAATCTTTTTCCTAAAAGTTCAGAGCCAATATAATTGGATGTCAGTATAACTGTATAACCTATGATCCTGGAGATTTGAGTTTTTTAATAATATGCCTGTAGTCAATATAGTTTCTAGTAATAAATTTCCAATTGCTGTCCACATAAGGTTTGTAAACTTACAGGCTTTTAAATGAGATTTTAACAAGAGGCATCTGTTTCATTTCTTGGTAATAGCAGTGGTCACATGACAGTAACAAATGCTGTCCAATGCAATTGCATAATAGACTAATTTTATCATCATTGGACCCCATATCCATAGGTTGCTCAACTCAATTGCATATTTAGAAAATCCAGCTAATTATATGTCTCAGTTGAGTCAGCAGACATGGAATGACTTCATTGCAAGTGCTCTTTAAAAAAGTTAAGCAGCCAAACCAATGTTTAATTCAGAAGAGAAACAAAATGCTTTTAGAGAAAACTGGATGAGAAAAATGAGAATCCTCACCTCCTTGCCTCCTCACGGTTTTTTGCATCTATCTCTTTGCTAGGTGGGTATTTTGGCAAGTTTGATGGATCACATGGATAAGGTTTTGTGCTGAAATACTGAAAAATTGAAGGTAAGGAGCTTGTGTTAAAATAAGCTTACCAATGCATAAACCTATGGCACCTAGTCACACAATTTCCATAAAAAGACACCCCTTCTATTTTTTGGTCTAAAAAAACAATAATTTCCATAAATGAAGGTTAAACATGAACACTGTTTTTTGGTTAGAACAGAATGTACGGCTAAAATGTGATCCACCAGTGTATGATGATTCAAATAGAACATAAATTATATTTAATCTCCATGGCTATATAAATCAAGGTCACCTCTTGAAACCGGCATATCAAATGCTATAGGAGGTAATAATCACCTCAGATGCAAGAGCAGAAGAAGCAGTCCCGCGCTTGTAAGGCTCTACAGAGAGAAGAGTTTTGATCAGGTTCACAGCAGTTTTTGGCAAATCTTTAAGGGTCTCACGAAGACAACTATCATAAGGTTGCTGTGGTTTGAATAAAGTTGCATGAGGAAGTTTGGACTTTTTCCAGTATTCATCAGGTGGCGACCCACAAAGCTTGAAAATTTTGTGTAATTGTTCAACCTGAAAGAAACAAAAAAGAGCATTCATACAAAATCTTGAAGAAAAAGCAAATCAACAGAAATGACAAGAACAGCTAACTTTTATAAAATATAATTCTTTAGGTCTGCAACAACAAAACTGGTAAACAGGTATATCTGATCATCCCAACATGGGCATGCCTCTGATTTGCTACCCTCAACTGTTAAAATGAGGAACAGAACCACAAAATCGACTGGAACAAGTAACTGCCTTCATGTGATAAATACAAAAATGGTTCTCCTCAAAGCCATCTCACATTGAAATGAGGATAAAATAAAAGCATATCTGGTATCATAACATTCTTTAAGGGATTTTACTTGTACAATCCATTCGTGAATTGGAGAGTTGTATATGATGATTTTCAGGAATCTGTCTCAGAAGCGGGCTTCACAAAATTCTACCACTGATGCTGCTATAATGAAAGGAGAGATAACAACAAAAAGGAGAGAGAGAGAGAGAGATGAACGAATCTACTTTACTTGTATTAATTCTAACCCAAGAAAAGATATGAGAAAAGTAGTACTCAACAGAAAAAACAAATTCCCCCCCACATAAATCTTTATCACCTTATTTTTAGTATATTTCACCAATCACACAAAAATCATAATAATGCACAACCATGTACAGGAAAAAGATGCTTACCTCTGTTCTCCCTTGAAGGATTGGTTTTCCAAGAAGAAGTTCTGCAAATACACAGCCTACACTCCAAAGATCAACAGATGCTCCATAATCAGTAGAACCCAACAAAAGTTCAGGAGGACGGTACCACAAAGTCACAACACGACTGGTTAAAGGTTGCCTGTGCCCGTAAGTGCAGAAGTTTGCCAATCCAAAATCTCCTACCTTCAGTATACCATCATTGTTTACGAGAAGATTTGATCCTTTGATGTCCCGATGCATTACACCCTTTGAGTGACAGTGATCAAGTCCTGATATTAACTGCTTCATATAGCACTTAATCTGCAAATTAGAGTAATTAATATACTTCAGTGCGCAGAAATAAATTGCAATTAACTCACAGAGGTGGCACCCTAAACATGTAACGAATGTGAACAAATCTCTTACATGATGTTACATTTCTTTGAATTCAAGAATGATTGAGCTTTGTTTTATACAGTAAACTCTAAATTTGATGCTACAGATTAAGAGGAGCTTTTTATTTCCATGATGTCTTGAAACACCCAAAAACAAATTCTAGAAAGCAACACAGACAAAGGCAGAGTTAAAACCTGTGCCTCACTGAACCTGACATCAGGGCAAGACAAGAGTCCAGTGATGTCATGCTCCATGTACTCAAAGACGAGGTATATGCTACATGACAATCGTGAAGTGATTAATCCATCCAATTTCATGATGTTGGGATGATCAAGCCTACGAAGAATCAATATCTCTCTTGCCATAAATCGAACACTCTCAGGCTCAAAATTGTCGAACCGAACTTTCTTCAGAGCAACTATCCTCCCAGTTTCAGTCTCACGTGCTCGGAACACACTGCTATATGTACCCTGTCCTATCTACCAAAGCAATTGTACAGAAAATAAGTTGACTATCCAATTGAAGAGGAGAGAATATAAACTAAAATGAAATAGCAGCAGTCATCTAGGCAAGGCTTAAGTTCAGGTGAGTAAGAGAACAAGATGCCTTCACACTTGACATTATAGATTCTAGTCCACACATGAAAATGGCATAAAAGAAGCAACCGACAACCGGAAAAAAAAGGAAAGAAATTCCTCCACAAAGTTCTAGTTACAGTGAAATAATAAGAGTAATAAGTGCAATTATCAGAATCATGAAGTACTAATCTGGAAGATTCACATAGTATGATGTGAGCAGCCTTCCAAGACCTGGCATTGTTTCGGAACCAAGTTGTCCAGAGATGATTGTAGCTGAACACTGTATAGAATTTTAGCATTATATAAAGATTAAAAGAAGAGTTGTTACGCCAATCACCCAACCCCCAACTGGATTGTTCATTCTAAAACTTCCTTGCTTGTATATTATTTTAAAAAAAAAATTGAAGGGATTATAATGCGCAAACAACATTTTATTTTCTCCAAAAGAAAAGAAAGAAACAAGTAGATTTTTGATAAATGAAGAACATATACAGCAAGAAGCGCTAATTAGTAGCAAAGGCATTAAAGATGAAATCTTTTTAAACAAACTAACAAAGAAGAATAAAAACAAAAACCAACACCACATTGTCTATGATGACAGAAAAAACACAACACATCTCCTCCTCTCTTTTTTTTTTAATTTGAAAGAAAAATAAACAAGTAAAACTTAATAATTAATTAATAACCTTTTCCAATTTCTCAAAAGCATCAGCCTTGAGAGGGACCCAACCGTGAATGGCTTCTCCAGCTACGGCACTTAGCCAGGCCGGCCAACCTGCAGCCACCTGCTCACCTTCAATGTACTTGTGTAAACTCCTCAATCTAAAGCTCAACGACTCGCCATTTGAACTCGGAGCTCTTCCTGACTCGCCCAACTCGCTCCCTCCGCAACTTACCACCACCTGATGGTGGTGGTGATCCCCATTCTTCTTGAAACTGGGGTGCTGGTCCATTCCGACACGAGCCCGGCCCGACCCGGACAAGACAGAATGGTCCAGGGCTGGTGTGACGGACACCGCCTGCTTCGAGCTCACGCAACCCATTTTGGTATGGTGAGAGTCGGGCCCGAGCTGTACTGAGTCGGGTCGGTGAACTCGGATCCAGAAAGACGAGCTTAAAAAATGGAAGGGTTTTTGTGGGTTTGCAAATGCATGCCCAGGCAGGCAGCTTCCTTGAAAACAAACAAACAAAAAAAAAAGTTGTTTTGCTACTTATACCAGCCAAAAAAAGGAAAGGAAGGGAAAAGAAAAGCTTGGAAATGTTTGTTCTGAATCGTCCCCATGCAGCTAGCTATCTACCCCCCCTTTTTCCTTTCCCTTACTACAATTCTGCGACAATCGCGGAGATAGATAGGATGGAGACACCGGAATCCACGGAAGGAAAGAAACATCAAACAATAATGACGATGATGATGGGCATCATTACACACCACCCTTGACTTTAATACATGAACGCACTTCGCATGAAGTCCTCCTACTTTAGTACGTGTCTCGCGCTAGGACATAGATTTTAGGGTTAATGTGTATATAAAAGTGATCTCGTGTATCTTTTTATTATTTTTTTTTTAGACAAAAATACATCTTAAATCATAACAAAAAAATAAAATCACAAGCTTAAATAACAAGACTTGAAGAACTCATAAGAAATTGCTATAGACATATTTGTATTTATGCGGTTTAATGACACGATTTTTTCATATTTCATATTTTATAAGTTATTATTTTTTTAGGTTTTTCATTTTTGTATATTTTTTAATATTTTTGTTTTCTAAGGGTTTTCCATTTGTTTTAAAGTTTATTTAAAAAAATAAAAATCAAGTTTTCCTTTAATGGCTGTAGGGCATTTTAGTTTAAAAATTGATAATATATATATACACACACACACAAGAGAGAGATTTTTTAAATAAAGTACATAAAAAATGCGATCAATATATAAAAATATATGGATGAATTAACCTTGATTTTATCATATGGATATCATAATATAATTTTTATTCGTTGATTATACGTTCACTAATGTTAAACTTGTAATGTTGCAGAGAGCTTCATCGATAATAATAACCAAAATTTTGGTTTATGTCTTAGCAAAATATATTAAATATAAAGCTTTAAATTCCAATTATGATATTTTTTAAGTGGTATATACTTGTTTGATTATCTCTATTAACCAAAAATAATTTTGTTTCAACTTTTATAATTTTTTTTATTGACGTGACTGTCTGGATCAGTTTGCGTGTATCTCGACTAATCTAATAGGTTCTGAAATTAACGATCATATAATCCTCCAGTAACCATTATATACTTTATAGTTACCTTCGTTATTTTATTATGAGTTTATTTTCAAATATGCACCGACTAATTAATAATAATAATATTAAAATAATGTTTTTCAACGGCAATATCAAACAATACCTACGTTTGTCCGCGCATGCACCACAATATATTAGTGGGAATGGAAATAATTAAAAGAAGAAAAGTGCACGCGTGACGCGAGACGACCTTTTATTTTATGTTTTTGTTTGTTGTTTTTTTTTTATTAAATTAAAAATAAAAGAAAAAGAAACTTTAAAGTTTAAACTGATGGGAAAAACACTGTGGATGTCGATGGTGAATCCCACTTTACCATCCCAACACAAAAATAAAGGCTGACTTTTTTTTTACAAAGACACATTTGTTTTTTAAAAACTAGTCGGAGCCACAAAGATCTTTTTCATTTTATATATTTTTAAAATTTAATTACTAAAATACTTTTTTAAGCAAAAACAAAAAGCTTTCGTTCAGGTGTGATCATTTTTTTTTTTAAATGAGCAGTAAAAAAGACTTGAATGTTTTGGGATCACTTAATTTTTAAAAGCTTTCGTTCATTGCAGGGACATGTTTTGTTTTAGCTCAAATTTGTTGGTTTTAATTTAGCTCTATAATTATAATTTGTTATTTATTATTCTTTTTAATTCAGTTTTTATTTTTAAATTTTTTATTAAAATTTTATTAGTTTTTTATTTTATTATTCAATTAAAATTTATGATGTATTATTTTTTATTCAATTTAGTACTTATTATTTTGATTTGTTTTTCCTTTTTTGTTAAAGTTATTTTTTTTCAATTTAATTATCTAATAAAAACCTTTTGATTGTCTTCTAATTTATTTTTTATTTTATTTTTTATCCTTATTCTTTTAATTATAATTTTTTGTTTTAGATCCCTTTGTCTAATTGATTTTTTTTTCTCTAGTTTCATTCTTCAATATTTGATTTGCTAGAAAGTAGGTTTCATGATTTTTTCATTTATGGTGCTTTTGGTATAATTACCCGGGTTACGAATTTGAAAAGTTAATGTAGGTCAATATCCTTATTTTTTACTAATTTTCTTTTCTAATTTCATCGTTCAACATTATTTTTTTTAAAAAAATATTGGTTTATGGTTTTCCTTAATTTCTTTTCTATTAGGGTTATCTCAATCTCATGAATTATCATTGTCTTTTTCTTATTCTTTTATTCTAATTTTATTTTTATTCTAATTGATATGTTTTTTTGATGTATTTTCTTTAAATAATTTTTTTAATTTATGTTTCAATTAATATCCCTCCTCTATAATTTTTTATTTTTAAATAATATTTTTAATATGTACAAACTTACATATTAGTTTTTTTATTTCTTTTTAATTATTTTTTTTTAAAATTTAATTCATCAATATTAATTTTTTTCTATTTAGTTATCACACTTATGATATAGATCCAAGGTTTGACGGGTTAACCCAGTTGATTCAGATTTTTTTTTAATTAGTTTTTTCTTCCAATTTCATCTTTTAATATTGATTTGATTGACAAATAAATTTCATGATTTGTTTTGTTTACTTTTCATTAAATTATCATGATTTTATGAGGGGATTTTATTATACCCCTCCTCGTAAAATACTATTCATTGGAATAGTGATTTGCTTCGTTTTTTTTCTTTATTTTTTCCTTTTCAATTAATCTTTATTTTTTGTTTAATTTCATTCTATTTAGTTTGTTAATATTAATTTTTTTTTTCTATTTAGTTATCACACTCTCATGACATGGATTTCAGGTTTGACGAGTCAACCTTGTTTGGCGGGTTAACCCAATTGATTTTGTTTAATTTCATTCTATTTAGTTCGTCAATATTAAATTTTTTTCTATTTAGTTATCACTCTCATGACACGGATCCCAGGTTTGACGGGTTAACCCAGTTGATTTAGATTTTTTTTCTTAATTAATTTGTTTCTTTAAATTTTATCTTTTAATATCTATTTGATTGAGAATTAAACTTCATGATTTGTTTTGTTTACTTTTCATTAGATTATCGTGATCTCATGAGGGGATTTTACCATATCCCTCCTCGCAAAGCACTATTCATCGGAATAGTGCTTTGCATTGTTTTTTTCCTTTCCAATTAATATTTTTTTATTTAATTTCATTCTTTAATATAATTTTTTTATTTAGTTATCATACTTTCATGACACGACCTTGCAGCTAGACCCACATCCAAGGCTCTTGGGTCTGGTGTTGCAGCCAGACCCAAGGCTCTTGGGCCTGACGTTGCAGTCAGACCCACTTAAACTTGGGTCATGCAAGTTTAATATTATTATTAATATTAAAAATATTATTATTTTTATTATAATGAATATTGCTAATATAATAATTAATAAATTTGAAATAAATATTATTAATATTGAAAAACAACTATAGATTTGATTTAAAGGGTAAAATTAAAAACTATAAGAACTTGGGCCAGACATGTTTAATATTATTATTAATATTATAAATATTATTATTGTCATTATTATTAATATTATTACTATAATTATTAATAAATTTGAAAAAAAAATTATTACTATTGAAAAAAACCCATAAATTTGATTTAAATGGTAAAATTAAAAATTATTGTTGTTGTTGTTATCGTCGTCGTTGTTGTTATGTTAATTATTATTATGATTATTATTGTTATTCTTATTCTTAATATTGTTATTATTATTATTATTATTATTAAATTTTAAAAAAAATATTATTACTATTGAAGAAAAACCATAAATTTGATTTGAAGAGATTAAAAACTATAAGAACTTGAGTAAGACAAATTTAATATTATTACTAATATTATAAATATTATTATTTTTATTATTATTAGGAGAACTAGACCCCAGAAACTTAGATCTAGTTGGGACGCCAGACCCAAGTTTATAAAAATTAGTATTATTGTTATTATTATTGTTATAATTATCATTATCATTAATAAATATTTTAAAAATATTATTACTATCGAAGAAAAATTATAAATTTGATTTCAAGGGATAAAAAACTATAAGAACTTGGGTCAGATAAGTTTAATATTATTATTAATATTAAAATATTATTATTTGTGTTATAAATATTATTATTGGTATTATAATTAATATTATAAATATTATTCTTATGTCAGACGTTGCAGTCAGATCCAAAGCTATTGGATCTAGTTTTATAAATAGACCTAACACTTTTAAAATTTAAATTTTATTTATTTTTTATATCAAAAAAAAATTAATTAGCAACGTAGCGAGGACCACCTAACTATTTTGATGCTGCAGGAACTAAAGTTGGTGAAGATTTCATTACTTTTTTTTGACAGAACACAAATTTAAATTCGTTTTCATAGGTATTTTGGTCCATTATTATAATTACATTACAAAAAAACTAAACGAGGAAGGTATTTTACTATTACATTCACTCTGAAAGCTCTCACAAAACCATTGTGTACGATCTCTTGGCTATACATTTTTGCTTTTTTATTCGGTAATTGACCTTCAAATTCATCATCCTATCTCGTGAGGAAAAGGCAAGGCCAATTCGAGTAAATACAGGTGACATGTACGATCTCTTCCACTTAATTTGTCCACGCCCATCCTCTCGAGCAAGCCAAGCAATTGCATCTAAATCAATTATTAATCGTTTACATAATCTCTTTGTTTTATTTTAGTTCAGTTATTCTTTGTTGCTTTAATTTAATTATTTATTTTTTCTTCAATTTAATATATGTCATAGATGTATTAGGTTGTTGGATGCTGCAAGTATAAAGTCACTTATAAATGTAAAGGTATAACTATGAACACTGATTAAGGAAACTACAAGTCTCTTCACCATTTTGGATCAACTTATAAAAAAGATAAGTACATGTAGTATATTTACAAAAGGGTCCTTGTCAACCATCTCACTATGATTTTCCTCAAAAACAATTTGGAAATATATCAACACTACAACGTTTTAATCTAGCTTGGTTTGGTGCATACCCAACTTGGTTAGAATACAACATAGCCAAAGATGCTGCTTTTTTTGTTTACCTCTTCAATGCATTAATGTTCAATCAACCAAGGAAATTATCTAGAGCCCTTGCGTTTCCTTTTCAGAAATAATAAAGCTATTAAAAGAGTTACTTTCAGTGAAGCTCCTAAATATAACAAATTGACTTCTCTATATATTCAAAAAGACATTACTCAAGCTGCTATAGAGGAGATTATAAATGTGATTATCAAATATCTAGGTGACTCATTATTTTCAATTTTAATAGATAAGTCACATGACATATCAATCAAGAAACAAATGGCAGTTGTTCTACGATATGTTGACAACAATGAACATATAATTGAACGTTTTTTTGGCATTCAACATGTGTTCGATATAACTGCTAATTCACTCAAAGCAACTATTGAAGCTTTGTATTTTAAACATGGGCTCAGCATATCAAGATTGCGTGGTTAAGGATATTACGGAGCTAGTAACATGTGAGGTGAATTCAATGGCTTGAAAGCACTTATTCTAAATAACAATCGAAGTGCATGCTATGTACATTTTTTTGCTCACAAACTTCAATTGACTCTTGTGACTGTTACAAATAAGCATAATAAAGTTGGAGATGTCTTTAATTTCATTTCTAACATTATAAACATAGTTGGAGTATCGTGTAAAAAGATGGAGGTGACTAGAGAACAACAATATGCTAGAATTATTGAAGGACTTGAAAATGGAGAAATTTTTAATGAAGAAGGCCTGAATCAAGAAACTTTTCTTAAAAGTTAAGGTGATACCCGCTGGGGCTCTCACTATGTTACAATTATTCGTCTACTTATAATGTTTTTGTTAGTTCTTGATGTGCTTGAGATTATAAGGGAGGATGAGATGAACTCAAGATATTATGGAATCATTTAATTTTATATTCATGCTTCATTGTTTGAGAATGATACTAGCAGTTACAAATGAGTTCTCACAAGCATTAGAAAAAAAAGATCAAGATATAGAAAATGCTATGAGTTTATTGAAAACATTAAAGGAATGATTCAAAATGATGAGAGAGAATGATTGAGAATCTTTATTGGAAAAAGTGTCATCTTTTTGCATCAAACATGACATTGATATTCTAAACATGGATGATGAGTACAAGCTACGTGGGCGTTCAAGGCAAAAATATCAAGGGATGATAAACCTACACCATTTTTGTTATGAATTGTTTAACAATATCATTGACATGCAGCTTAATGAGTTAGATGATCATTTCACTAAGACAAGTATGAAGTTACTTCTTTGTGTGACATGTTTAAACCCATATGACTTTTTCTCTACTTTTAACAAAGAAAAGCTTATTGGCCTTACTTTTTTATCCCAATAAATTCTCTATAGTGGACTTTATGGTATTTGGTGACCAACTTGATACATATATTATTGATCTATGTAATGATGATAAGTTCTCTGATATTGAAGGTATTACTCATTTTGCGGAGAAAATGGTAAAAAGAAAGAAGAATTTGATATTTCCATATATATATATATAATGGACTCTGAGTTTGGTTTTATACATTAAGAAAAATATCTTTAATGAGATTGATAATGAAGTCATTTTGAAACGGTTTCAAAATATGAAAACTCGAAGAGAACAATTATAATGTAAGTGTTTTCATTTTAAAAGTATTCTTAAATTAATTTTGCTTGATATGAGTTAGTACATATGTTTCAAATTGATATAACACATGTTTATATAATATATAATATCAAGCATTTGTTAGTAATTTGCCCCTCATTTAAAAAATCCTAGCTCCGCCTCTGGGAAAAACCTACAAGGAATAACACAACAATAAATAAAAACAAAAAACCCTAACTTTATCTTCTACACTCAACCTTGAGCCACTAACTAACACCAAAATCAGATACTCAAAGCATCAAGAAATGAGCCAAACTCCATCACATTTATGACCCATGTTTACTTAGTTTTATTGCTGCCATTTTCCGTGAGTTATTCTTTCCCTTAACTTTTAACTTTCTTAAAGAAAAAGAGTCTAGACTTTTTTTTAGAGCAAGAATAGCCAAGTTACTACCGTTAATACAATAGGAATCATATCTGAAGAAATAATCAGTGTGTTTGTGAACTAGTTTATGGAGTTTAAGGGGCTCTAACAACATGTTCAACTATAGAAAGTGCCAAAGACCAGCAATGGTATCAACAACATCCACATACTTGAATGACAATTAGATTTGAGAAGAGAACAATGATTCAACCCAAAAGAGTAATGATAATCCATTCAGGTTTGATTCTACTCCTTTCTCTTTACTTTAATGCCTCTTATTTAAGTGTTTTATGTAAACACTATAAGTTCAGAAGAATCTTATTGATTATTTTCACTATCATCACATGTACATTTATATTATTTACAGAGGGAAGTTGTTACACGAGATAAGAAGATAAGAGAGGATTCAAAACCACTACTAGATAAGGATGAGATAGAAGTCCTGCATGGACTCCTCTGTATCTGTTACAATGAGATAGAAGTCCTGTATGGACTTTCCTCTGTTTTTGTTACAACCCCTCTCAAGCTCATAGGGAGAGAACGAATCATGAGCTTGTCTCTTAGCAGAAGAAAACTAGCTGTGGTGAGACCCTTTATAAAAATATCAGCTATTTGATCAACTGTACTGATATACTAAGTTGAGATATCTTTAGCAACAATTTTCTCGCGAATGAAGTGATAATCAATTTCGATATGTTTTGTTCTAGCATGAAAGACATGATTTGATGCCAGAGCAAGAGCTTTAATATTATCAACCCAGACGGTTGGGGAAGCTGTCAGGGAAGATGCAAATCTTTGAAAAGCATCTGAATCCAATAGAGCTTAGCAGTAGTCATTGCCATGGAATGATATTCAGCCTCTATACTAGAACAAGCAACAACAGGTTGCTTCTTCGCCACCTATGAGATTAAACAAGGACCTAAGAAAATCCCGTAGCCAGTGGTGGAGCGCCTATCATCCGGGCTCCCAACCCAATCCGAATCACAGTAGCCATGTAATTACAAAGAACCTTTTAAAAAGTAAATGCCATGCTTAACTGTAGATTTAAGGTATCGAAGGACCTTCTTTATAGCTGTAAAGTGTGTAGTTGTGGGAACATGTAAAAATTAGCAGAGTTGATTCACACTAAATGCAATATCAGGTATTGTTAAGGTACAATATTGTAATGCTCCAACTATATGACGATAAAGTGATGAGTCAGGAAGAGGATCACCATCAAATTTTGATAACTTCTTACCAGAAATACATGGAGACTGATATGGTTTAGCTCCTGTCATGTTGACACAATTCAATAAGTCAACAATATACTTAAATTGATGCAAATGAAGACCTTCTCTATTTCGATGAACCTGAATACCCAGAAAATAGGAAAGCGGTCCTAAATCCTTCATTGAAAATTCATGTTGAAGCTTGGTAATAAGATCAAAAACAACAATTGGCTTATTGCTTGTAACAATAATATCGTCAACATAAATCAGAACATAAATACGCACTGCCTCTTGAAGAAAAACAAATAGTGATGTATCCATAGTAGATCCCATAAAACCAAGATCAAGGAGTACCTGGGAGAGACGTTGAAACCAGGTGCGAGGAGCTTGTTTCAAGCCATAAAGAGATCTGTGGAGGCGACAAACAGAATCAGACTGAGATGAATCCACAAAGCTTTGTGGTTATTCCATAAATACTTCATCCGTCAACTGTCCATGTAAAAAGGCATTTGAAACATTTAATTGCTGAATAATCCAATCATAATGAACTGCAGGAGCAAGAATGAGAAGGATAGTAGCTGGTTTAATAACTGGACTAAAAGTCTCAGTGTAATCGATACCATCTTGTTGCTCAAAACCCTTTGCCACAAGCCTTGTCTTATAACGATCAATAGTGCCATCAGATTTTTGTTTAAGTTTGTAAATCCACTTGTTTCAAATCACATGTTTATGAGTCGTGGACACAAATTCCAAGTACCATTGGATATTAAAGCATTATATTCAACAGTCATAACATCTCTTCAATGTTGGCTCTTTGAGGCCTGTGAAAAGGTAGTTGGTTCAGGAGGAAGGATGATAGTATAAAGGGCTTTGAGAGGATGTTTTGTAGAGTGATAAAAGTGAAAGTCAAAAAGTTGTTTAGGTTTGAGAGATCCAGTAATGCTACGAGTAATCATCCGAGAGGGAAGAGAAGAACACTTTAAGGACAACTAGTGTAGTAGAGGAAATGTCTAGGGAAGGAGAGGGTATAGATTCTGCTGGTGCAAATATCTTAGGCATATGATGTGGGGATTCTGGAACTATAGATGACAAGGATAAGATTGGTGGAAATGGAAGAGATAAAGAGGATGATGGATCTTGTGGGGAAATATCTGCAGATGTGTTAACAACAGGAGAAATAGGAGTAGATAAGTTTGAAGTTGGTGGAAGAGATAAAAACTTACTTGTTAATTCCGTGTGAGAGATAGTAGAGGGACAGTCCTGTTGTGGGGGAGTAGCTGAATATATATCCTTAGCTGGAAACATATGCTCATCAAACGTGACATATCGCGAATATAAACTCTATTGGTTAAAGAATCAAGACATCAATATCCTTTAGAATTGGAACAATAACCCAAGAAAATACACCGTTTACTATGAAAAGATAAGTTATGATCATTATAAGGTCGCAGTAATGGATAGCACACACAACCAAAAACTCTAAGAATAGAATAATCTGGTTCTGCATTAAATAACTTGGTGTATGGAGTATTGTTATTTAATGTTGGAGTGGGTAATCTGTTGATGAGATAGATGGCAGTAAGAAAAGCATCAACCCAATATTTGTTAGGCAAGTGTGAGTGAGCAAGAAGAGTTAAGCCAGATTCAACCACATGACGATGCTTGCGTTCCACTATACCATTTTGTTCGGATGTGTATGGACAAGAAATTCTATGAATAATACCATTATTTGCAAGAAACATTTTGAACTGAGAAGAAGTGAATTCTCCACCCCCATCAGTTTGTAATTGCTTAATTTTTCGAGATAGAAGATTTTCAACTAAGCATTTGAATTTTAAAAAACAAACAAAGACATCTGACTTGTGTTTCAATGGAAAGAGTCAAGTGAAACGGGAAAAATCATCAACAAATAAGACCTTGCAGCCACTTATTGACTTTACTGGAGAGGTCTACACATTAGAGTGTATAAGCTCAAGAGGAAAATTCAATACGCGACTAGAAATTGAAAAAGGAAGCTTTTTGCTTTTTGCCAGTTGACATGGCTCACATAAAGATTCTTGTCATTGTGAACCAGACACAGACAACTGAGAATGATGTAACAAATGTTGAAATACAGAAGAAGATGGATGACCAAGTTGATTATGCCAAACTGAAACTGGAGCTTTGACACCAATGAAAGTAACCAAACTGCGACTTTTATTTGATGAGAAATGTTTCAAGTATATGGGATATAGACCAGATTTACTCGGTCCCTACAATAGAATTTCCCCCGTCTGTCTGCATGTTCTTCACAAGAAAACGACTAGAAGTAATTTGAAAATAACAATTATTATCAGCACAAAACTGTTGAATAGAAAGCAGATTAGCAGAAGCTGAAGGACAATGAAGAATATTATTTAAATAAAGTGTAGACGTAGGTGTTTGGATAAGTGTGGAACCAGTATTGGAGATTTGCAAACCACCACCATTGCTAACAATCACTGTTTCTCCACCTTGATATGGTTGTTGTAGGGCCAAGTTATCCAATGTAGTAGTGATGTGATTGTTAGCACCGCTATTAGCAAACCATGGTTCATTGTCATTGACATTGTGAGTGTGTGCTACCATTGCAGCCAACTGAGATGGTGGGCTCCCTTAATAGGAGAAATTCGTGCGATGATAGCAATCCAATGCTTGATGGTTTGGCTTGTTACAAATCTGGCAGAAAGTACGATTTTTGTTAAAAACCATAGATAGAGGCTGATTCTCATTTCTAGAGAAATTTCCAGAACTTGTGTTGATGGTGCTGCCATTTCAAGATGGATGCTGTGTACGAGGAGAATATGATGGATGCTGAGTGCGAGGATAATATTTAGGTTGACCAAATCTATGCTTTTTGCTGAATCCAGATGAACCTCGATATTGATAAAATAGTGCAAATTGGCCAGCCTCCGGAGGTACTGTCTTGGTCTGATTTTCCAATAAAGTTTCACAACTAAAAAGTTCAAATTGAAATTCATTGAATGAGAGAGAAATATCTCTTGTTATAAATGAGAAGGAAGTGATGAAAGAAGTATAGGCAGTACTAAGACCACTAATAATATGAGATATCAGATCATCATCTTCAATAGGCTTGCCCACAGCAGCAGGTTGATTGGCTAGGCCTTTGGCAGTATGAATATAATCTGCACAAGATTTATTCCCTTGCTGTAGATTTTGAAGTTGTCTCTTCAAATGTGAAACACGAGAGCGATTTGGAGCAGCAAACCAATTGGCTAGTGAATCCCATACCTCCTTGAAAGTATTCAAACCAAAAACTATAGAGAGAACTGTCTCCGAGAGAGTAGCATTCAACCAGCTAAGTAAATATTGGTCCTTTTTAGTCCATAAAATAAATTGTGGATCCACTGTAAGTGTAGCTTATCCATTTGAATAAACAACAAATTTAGAAGGATAAGATTCTAAGCCATAAAAAATAACTAGAAGATCATTACTCCTTAAAACAGGAAGAAATTGAGACACCCATCCAAGATAATTAGAGTCATCTAATTTGACAGAGATAAGATGATTAATAATTGGAAAAGTGATGTTTGGACTATAGGAAGCCATGAAAAAGGATCTGTTTAAGAGTGTTAGCCAAAAAGATCTGATACCATGTAAACAATACAAGTTCAGAAGAATCTTATTGATTATTTTCACTATCATCACATGTACATTTATATTGTTTACGGAGGGAAGTTGTTACACGAGATAAGAAGCTAAGAGAGGATTCAAAACCACTACTAGATAAGGATGAGATAGAAGTCCTGCATGGACTCCTTTGTTTATGTTACAATGAGATAGAAGTTCTGCATGGACTTTCCTCTGTTTCTGTTACATTTTATTGCCTTGACATGTTAACAACCATAAAATTATGGTGACTTTGTCCATTCCAACTTTGTTGCGTGTTTTTCACCCATGAATAGTCACCTTATGCATGTGATTCTTGCATGTGTTTTCATTGGGAAAATAGAAATATGTACGGTAACCTTTTTCTTGTAGCCTACTCTTGTTTTGTTTTAAACTTACATAAGGATATAAAAACCCAACTTGAAAAGTTCTCTTCTCCTTATTGCTTAGGGTCACAAAGATAGGAAGTATCTTAACTTTCCTTTTTAGGCATGGCTTATGAGATGGTTGATGGCTAGAAGTAGAATGTTGGGTGAAAAGAAAGCCATATAGTAGTTTCATTTTTTTTTTGTATGGTTACCTCTCTCAGTATATGTTTTCTTTTTGTTTGTGTTTACCTATTATTATAACATGCATGTTGCTTTAGGGAGTTTGTAGAGACAATTAGCTAAGGCAAGAAGGGTAAGGGAAACAAGTTTCCTTCCTTGTACAATCACCTTATTTGATTATTGGTAGGAGGGAACATGTTGTTTCGTTAGGAGTGAGATGTACTTTTGTTTTGTCTTCTTTGGGTTCGAGTGCTATCGGCCTTCATTTTTATAATCAAGTGCTTGCCTCTTTTTTTTGGTGTTTTAAGCTATGCATGGTGGTTTGGATGAGGCTTTTTTATGTGATGAAACAATAAGGAGATTTTGTTTTACTTGGAAAAGTCAGCATAGTAGGCATGTTTGGGAGGGATAAGTCTTGTTTTAATGGGACTGTGAATTATACTTCTTGAAATGACAACATTATTAGATTATTATATACCATGTCCTTGTATTTTTTTTATGTGTTAAGATGAACGTGCTTTCCTTAAAGATGGCTTAGTTGTGTGATGTTAAAATCATCAAGAAGCTTTTTTTTTAATTAAAAGATATCGTGTTAACATGTATGCTTAATAATGTAGGTTTGTTGAGAAATTCTCCATGAATTTGGTCTCTTCTTATGGAAGTTTGCGTGCACTTTATACATATCAGGTTCCTATCAACTTTCATCAATGAAAATGTTACGCAACCCTATTTTTATGCATGGGGATTTAGGATTTTTAGGTGCACACGAAGCTTTTGGTTTGTAGATTTATTTTTTTGGTGATAGTTTGCCATTTTTCAGAACACTAAAAACTTATGTTATCAAATTTCTTCTTAACCAAAAAATATTTATTATCAAAATTTATGTTTAACCTTGCACATGGCTAAGTTCTTTTGAAATAAAAATTATGTTTGTATGTTTTGACAATGTATAAAGAAACCTTTATTTTGTTCCATTAAAAGAAAAGGCCAAAAAATATATTTTTGGATTTTTTTTTTATTTTTTCTAGCATTTTACAAAAGATGAAAAATAAAAAAATATTTTGCCTACATGCTTAAATTTTTTTTAACAACTTTATAAAATCAATTAGAACTTGGCCTATGTTTTTTAAAAAAAACCCCAAAAAATCAATTTGTTTATTTTTAATATCAAAATTTACGAACTTACACATAAGACAATTTCCGATATGAAAATAAATAAATTAAGCCCATAATAAATAAAATGACCCCTCCCCCCCTTTTGTTTACTTTTAATATTTGAGAATTATTAATTTATACGTAAGATGTATTCCTATCATTAAAGAAAATGAAACTATAAAATATAATAAAATATATTTTAGCTTTAAAATGGTTAGCTTTGACCTATAAAGCTATGGTCCACGTTACTGTGATGAATCTACTGCAACTAATAAACACATCAATGGTTAGAAAAACACATAAGAGCCTTAGAAATAAGAAGACAAAAGCACAATGCAGTTTATCTTAGGTAAAATATATTAGGAGTGATATTATCTTTCTTATATACAATCAATCCTTTTATTCAAATTCTATAGACAAGTTAGGGTTCTTAATGACCATAATATTAAGTGACGATTCTAAATTTTTAAACCATAAAAAGATAATAATTTTTTATTTTTTCCACACCCAATTCCAATCTTGAAAGATTATTACTGTGATGTCATACACCCACGACATGCTTGATGTCTTCTTTGCTTTTAGTTTTTGAGTTGATTTTGGTTAACTAGGGAGTCCTTAATTTGTGGTTGACAAACTTATTCAAGCTGAAAAGAAAGAAAGAAAAAAGTTAAAGTGTTTGCTTAAAATGTAATTTTTTAGTGAAAATTTCCATATGCAATGTTGATAGATATCTGAATCTTGATTCTTTTAAATGGAGTCACTATTGATTTGGTTGATTTATATTAAAAAATGGAAAAAAAAAATTAGAGTTAGGGCATAAATAATTAAACACCTATTATATCACTATTATTATAATCATGAATGATCTTTTATTGCAACTTCTATAACTAGATGTCTGCTGGAAAAAAGAAAGTTTTGTTCACTATAAGTTCCATTTTTGTTCATGAAAGACCAAAGAATGTTATGGTTATTTATGTGGTTAAGAGATTAAGCTAAGAAGGCTTGCAAGTGTTTGAATTTGAGTACTAGGAGAGGGATGAAATGGATTCTCTCAGCTGTATTTGTGCTTTTTAACTTTAAAGCTTCATCTCTTGAGAGCTCTCTTCACATTTCTACTAACACTTCAACTATAATAATTTTTACATTTCATTCATTTCATTTTTATCCTTCACCTATGTTGTTAGTATCGTATTTTTTTTGGTTTTGTGATAGTTCTTGCTTTTCAAAATATTTTTTATTTAAAAATTATTAAACTAATATTTTTTAAATATGTTTTTGATAATTTTGATATACTAATATAAAAAATTAAAAAATTATTTTAATATATTTTTAATTAAAAGATCACTTTTAAAATAAATTCTGCTATAACTCTGTAGCAAATACATTTTTAAGCACGGAAAGCATCTCTATGCCACCATTCTTCTTCCCCATTCGACTTTATAGTTACTGTTGGTGCAACTATTTACGTATAAATTATAATGACTAGCCTTGAAAGTCGAAACCCCTTTTCTCCTTAACCTTTTTAATGTCACTCTGCATCTCATTTTTCTACTCTCAAGTCTCAAGAGCATGCTTTTGGATGCTGGGGGATTATTAGATGCCTGAGTGGAATTATCAATTGATGTCATCATGAAAACTTCAAGAACACCTTGAAAATAAGTAAAAAGAAAAGAAAAGAAAAATTAAATTAGAAGATTTTACAACCTGAGGATGCTATCCACCCAGCACACATATAGTTTTACACAAAGAGAAACGAGTTTACACGTTAAAGGACATGAGATAAAAATAACTTAGAAATAAAAAAAAAACCTGATTTAATTGGGATTAAAATATTAAAACTCACGACCCTAATCATAATTACTATTTCTAGGTCATGAGACCTGATTAACCTAATAGAAAGCGAATAAAACAAACTATAAAGTTTAATTTTTAATTAACCTAATATTAAAAGATAAAATTAAATAATTAAAAAAATTTAACTAACCGAGTTAACTTGTTAAACCTATAATTAAGATAGCTTCTGAGGAAAGTACATTAATTGATAAAAAAACAAAGAAAAAAATAAAAGGCAAATGTTAGTTTAGATGACATCAAAACACGTGGGGAGAATCCTATTTATTGTTATAGTAATTAATTGAAAAAAAACAAATAAAAACAAGAAAAGGCAGATGTTTTTTTAGGGCATATCAAATCATGTGTGGTGGGGAAATTACTATTCATTGCTATAGTAATTTCTCCCACATGTTTTATTTTAAGTGTATTGTTAATGATTTTATATTATCTTTTCTATGAAAAAAACATTTACATTAATGATGGGACTGGGCATTGAAGCAAGGTGTGGGGACCATCCATGTCCACTGAGTGCTAGTGATTAGCTATCACTGACATGAGACATCCTTACCTTTCTCTTATTTTAAGGTTTTCTCAATTTTGTATTCTTTTCCCTTTACATGAGCGGTCCATATTCTTTTTCGGTTTCCCCCCAGCATTTCATCAGAATTGTCTAAGCATGTAGAAATAGTTAATACTAGATTATTTAACATTTCTATATTATAGTCTAGTTAAAATTTTCTTGAGCATAGAATAAATATTTAGATATTATTAATATTTTAATTTAGCAAAATAAATTTAAATAGTACAAAGGTTAATTTTATATAACCTCGTTGATAAAAAAAAATCAATACAATTCGCAAAAACATAGTTTGACTAAGAAAATTCAAGATAACATCTTTTTTAATACTAAAATAACAATTTATTAAATTGACTTGAATCCATCCAGGTTAACATGTCAAATTCACGACTCGGGTTATGAGACTATGATAATCCCATTGAAAGCAAATAAAAATAAAATATGAAGTCTAATTCTTAATCAAACTAATATTGGATAATAAAATTGAAAAACAAATCAATTAAAAAACTTAAAAAAGCAACTTAAGTTAACCAATCAAACCCGCAACTCGGGTCATCAGACCAAGATAATCTCATGAAAAGAGAATTGATTAAAAAATAAATCAATTAAAAAATATAAAAAATGACCCGAGTCAATCCACCAAACCCATGACTCGGGTTATTAGACCAAGATAACATCATAGAAAGAAAATTAAAAAATGAATTGATTTAACCTGGGTTAACCTATCAAATTCGTAACTTTGATCATAAGATTAACATAACCTTATAGAGAGCAAATCAAAATAAATAATGAAGCTCAGTTTCCAATCGTTTATGTCGGATCTAATGTTGAATGATAAATTTTTTTTAAATCTTAATTAAAAAAATGAACAAAAAATGAGACAAGTGAACCTGGGTTAACCCGTTAAGCACTATTTCTATGTCATGAGATCGATATAACCTAATAAAAAGAAAACCAAAACAAATCATCAAACTTAATTCTTAATTAAACACAATATTAACTAATGAAATTAGGAAAAAACAGAGTCAATTGTGCTAATCAGCCATACCCGTAACTCGAGTTATGAGACTGAGACAACCCAATAAAAATAAAATCCAATGTTAAAGGACCTATGACTTGGGTCATGAGATTGAGATAATCTCTTAGAAAAAAATAATAAAAAAAACAAACCCAATTTAATCATGGTTAAAATGCTAAAACCGACATTATTGATAATGAGACTAAGATATTCCTATATAAAACAAATTATGAAACTCAATTCCCAACTAACCCAGTGTTTAATAATAAAATTGAAAAAAAATTCAATTAAAAATAAGACACAAAAACAATTTGAATCTACTCGGGTTAACTCTTTAAGTATCATTTCCGAGTCATGAGACCAAAATTACATAATAGAATGTAAACAAATCAAATCATGAAGTCTAATTCTCAATCAACTCAATATTAAAGGATAAAATTGAAAAAAAAGTTAATTAAGAAAAAAAACTTAAGTCAACCAGGTTAACCTGCTAAACCCGCGATCTGTGTCATGAGAGTGTGATAACTCAATAAAAAATAAATCTAATAGTAAAGAATAAAATTAAAAGAAAACATTGATTGAAAAAAAAAAAAAGCACTATTCTAATGAATAATGCTTTGTAAGAAGGGGTATAATAAAACCCCTTTTTGTTTTAGCTTATAGTTAACTATTTTAGTTACATGGTTATGCTTCTTTATGGGTCAGAATAATTTTTCATTGTTCATTAGAATTAATATCAACAATGTGTTTCACACCATAAAAAAATTATGAATTAATATATTTTATTTTAATGAAAAATATTACTTTTCATTAAATTTTTTTCCTAATCTTATAAAAAATGTAAGCAATTATAATTAAAAAAAAAACTAAAAGTAAGAGCAAGATTAAAAAAGGTTTATTTTTAGTTAAAATTTTGTTACTTAATTAATCAACTTTTTTTTCACATTTTACTTAAAGAGAATACTTATTTTTTAAACAATTTACTAGAACCATAAACTAAAATTCTAATAAAAATATAGGAAAAAAAAATATATCCTAATATCCTTAATGTCAAGCAAGCTCAAGGTCGAATCAATATTTTTAACAAAAAAAATTACAGCCATTGCCAATGTATTTTGCAACAACAACAATTTTTTTTATTGCAGGTTAAAAATTTTACATGTCCATCTAACAAACATAGATAGATGATTAAAGACATTAGTAAATGTTAATAATATTTATTAACAAGAACTAAAAATCAAGTTGTGAAGTTGAGACCTTTTGACCCGAGCCCTTATATGGCTTAGGTTTTGAATTGAATTGGGTCAGATCTAACTCGATATAACATAGAAAAGTTTTTTCTAGTTCCATTTTAACCTTTATTTTTTACATATTGATTTAATGATTTTTTTATTGACATAAGTTAATTCGGGTTTACCCATCAAGCACGTGAACCAAACAATGAACCCATATGGATTCAATAACCTATTTTTTGGAAACAAAAGTTTCACCGAAGAGAGGAAGGAAAAGATGAAAAAACTAATAATAAGGAAAATAAAAAAATACGGAGAAAAACTCTCTAAAGTGTCCCTAATTGAATATAAACTGTCAAATGACAAAACATGAAAAAACTTGAAGAATTAAGAATGTAGTGAGATCAATTGCTAAAATGTCAAAATCAAGACGGCAAACCTAAATAATCTCTACATGAAATAAGTGATCTTATGTTTTTACACCCTTAAACATCATTTGAACCTTATGCATACATTGTTTCTTCACAATTATGAATAATAACTTGTGTTACATGTTTTTAAAAGCCTTTTTATGATAAAAAAAATAATTTGTTTATATTGATAACTTTTAACCTGTAAAAGGAGAAGAAAAGTCATTTTAATAAAAGACTCATTTATGTGCTTGATATTGTTCTTTATGACATTAAATCATCGACATGATATAAAGCAAGATTGCTCTTTTTGAAAGCTAAATTTTTAATTGAAATACAACCTTTTCTTTCCAAAAAAATCCTTTATTGTTGGAAAATCCATTCATTCTTTCTAAAATTAAAGAGCCAAGATCATGAGATGATTATTCATTGTTGTAATCCCAACACACTTATACCTAGTCATTTATCAATAAAATACCAAAAAATTTCATCCTGGCATTGAATGATATATTTTGGGCTCTTAACCAAAGGAGTCTAATTTTCATGAAATAGTCTCAAAACTACATCTCAATTATTTCATTTTAATTATTGGACTTGAATAAATACAATCATTAAAAATTATGGCATGATCCCAAAACAAGAAGAATTATTTTCAAATAAAACAGTAATTAATTGAATTTGCAAAGTTCTTAGTAAAAATGATGATGACACGTTTGAGCCTTATGATGCTAATAGAAAGATAAACAATCAAACTAGTTAGAACAACTCTATTTGAAAGAATCTATGATGAAGATGATGTACTTGATTTTTATACCAATTTTACCTACACTTTTAATTTTATGCTACTTTATCTTAAATATTTCTATTTTATATAGTTTTTATTTATATGTGGGAAGAAATAAATGTATGGAAGCCCATTTATAAACCAATTAAATGAGGAAATTTACCTTGAAAAGGTTGTGTATATATCGTGGAAAAGAAGAGAAGGAAAATAATTTCCTATCGTAAGAATAAGAAAGTTTTATACTAGAAATTTTAGGAACACATATATGTAAATTAGAAACATTGTTCTTTAGAGATATCCAAATTATATGGTCTTAGTATTAAACGAAAACTATTAGGAAGCTCCATAACTTTTATGTTATGATTTTTTAAAAATAATTCATTATGATAGCGCAAATAGAACTTGATGTCAGAGATTAAAATATACCAGTTTTGGAAGGAAAATAATTCATTATATGAGTTCGACACTCTTTCCTTCACAAAAACTTTACTAGTTATTGTGATTCTGTTCACTTACAAATATTATAAAATCAAGTTTTTAGTGTCATTGTCGAGGGTTAATTATTTGTTATTGATATTGATACTAGCTAGATTGTTATTAATTTTGATTTATTTAATTATTATCATTATTATTATTATAAATTGCTTTTCTTCTCTCTTTTTTTTTTCCAGGATTTAGAAGTGTATGCCCTGTTCTAAACCATCAGAGCCTATACTTTTTGATCCCGAGATTGAGATAACTTTATGTCAAACCAATAAAAAAAGAGAGTAAGAATCACAACGTTTGCCATTACTATAATGAAGTAGTGGAATAAAGAGGCAAATAGAGCCTTCTAGGACTATTATATGCCTTTGGTTAATGGGTCCGCATCTAGCATAAAAAGGTTAACAATACAAGTTAATAATTTTGAGATTAAGCCGAAGATAATTCAAATGATACAACATACTATTTTGTGAAACTAGCTAAGGCAACTCTGTTTGAGAAAATTAATGGTGAAGATGATGTTGGCGTGCCTCATGATGTTTAATGAAAAGATAAACATGATCAAATATGCTAGGGGCGATTATGTGATGTTGATGCATGTGTGCTTTATGTTGGCTACTAAAAAAACACAACTAGATTACTTGGGGGAAATTCTATTTGAAAAAAAATCATGAAGATTATATAGCCAAAATGATGATATGAAGAACTTTATCACATGCTGGATGGTTAGAGTTAATAACTTTTTTTCATAATAAAAGTAAGCAACATTGAAGTGTTATCATCAAACTATATTATGAGGCAATTGAAAGTAAAGCCAACATGGGTCAAATTAGCACGATGAATGAACCATCCTCATCCATCGATAAAAAAAGGAAACATGAGGAGGCAAACTCGTAGTGAACATCAAATTGACAAATGTTAAGTAAGCCAGTACTAAAAAACTGACAATTTCAAAGCCAAAGATCTTCAAAGACATAAAGAAGATTGAGGTCTCAAAATGAGCAATTTGTGCTTCCCTCTTAATCTTAAAAGATAAGCTTAAAAACGAATTAGTATAAGTTACCGTTATAAATATACCTTTTAACTTTTTAATGAAATACTTTTTTTTATAGAAAAAAACATTTTCACCTCTTATGAGAAAAGCATCTCATTTCATTTTCAAGTTAAGCCCATTTATTCTAATGGAAAAAACTTTTCAAGCCTATCTTTTTTGATGGAAAAAATATTTCAAATCCATCTTTTTTATGGAAAAATATTTTAAACCCGTCTTTTATGATGGCAAAAACATTTAAATTCAATTCAATTAAGGAATTTTATAATCATTCTTTACTTTTGAGTCTCAGAGACTCCAATATATATATATATATATATTATTAAAACTAAAAAAACCCAGTCTTCAAACCTTATCAAATTACAAAAACAAGCCAAACACAAATTCAAGAAAACCAAACAGATTTTCTTAGAGCTATCAAAACACACTTACAACACCTTGATAGTTCATCTTTAACTGTCCCAAACACACCACAAACAACCAACCTTCTACATCCACAAATCAAGTCAATACCCTACATAATAGTCTTGGGGAGTCTTCTGATGAAGATACTTCTCCAAACTAACCTCTTGAACTAAACAGATTTACCTGACAAACTCCCAAAACAACCATTGCCCCAGATATTTCCATATCTGCTGAACCAACTATCCTTACTCAACATAAATATAATTTCTCTTTCCTCTATGAATGGAATATATATGGAAAGTCCGAATACAATATCCTCAACACCCTTCAACAAATGACTATGGCAGCCAATGCCTACAAAACCCAAACAGGAACCCTAGACAAAGCTATTGCTGAGCTTCTTATTGCTGGTTTCTCTCACAAGTTAAAAGGATGGCGGGATTACTATCTCACTAAAACCGAGCACCTGCATATCCTAAACTCCTTTTAAACATATGAAGACCAAACACCCATCCTTGACCCATCTGGAAACACTATCGAAGACGTTGTATCAACCCTTATTCTTACAATTTCCTTACATTTTGTCGGAGACCCTTCCTATTTGAAAGACATAAATGCTGAACTCCTTCCAATCTTAGGTGTAAGAAGCTAAGTGACTTTCAATAGTACAAAAACACCTTTTTTACCCGTGTCATGCTTAAGGAGGATTAAAACCAACCTTTTTAGAAAGAAAAATTCTTTGCAGGCCTACTATTCTCTTAGGAGAAAAGGTCAGAAACAAAATCAAAGATACCTTTACAACCAAAACCATACCATATGACCAGCTTACATATGGTGAACTTGTGAGTTTCACCCAAAAAGAAGGTCTTAAGATCTGCTAGGATATCAAACTCCAAAAACACCTAAGGTGGGAAATGAAACGTACCAGACAAGAACTTGATAGTTTCACCAGTTTGACCTTTCCACCAAAAAAACCCTCCTGTAGTGGAAACTCTTCACAACCTAAAAAATATTCGAGCAAAAAACCTTCTTATAAACAATCAGCCCATAAAAACCGACAACAATTTTATTCCAAACCATATGAACCTTACTACAAAAAGCCCTACAAATTTACCAAACCCCATAGACCTTTCCAGTTAAAACCCAAACCAAAATTTGACCCTAAAAATATTATCTGTTACAAATGTAACCAGAAAGGATATACATCCCCGTTTCTACAAAGTCAATACCAAACTTCATGAGCTCCAAATAGATGAAGACACCATCAACCAAATACAAAATCTTTACATTGAAGCCACATACATTGACCATTCTCTTTTAGACACTTCTGAAGAAGAATTTCAAATTGATGAAATAGTATCTACCAGTGCTACTTCAGATGCCTCTACAATTTCCAAACAAATTAACGTCTTAACCCAAGACCAATAATTCATTCTTGAGGCTATCAAAAGACTTGATGATCCTCAACTGCAAAAAACCTACTTGGATAAATTGTTGAAAGATTTCAACCAACCAGAGCACCCTCCATCTAACCCTCTAAACCGCTCTATATTACCCTTTACCAGCACTAATACCTATGACCTTACAAAGATCCTTAAAAAAAAAATCCAAAACCACATTCACCATTCAAGAATTACATTTTGAGATCAAAACCCTCAAATCCGAATTACAAACCTTAAAACAAGCCCAACAGAAAGACTCTGCCATATTACAACATCTTCAGTCCAAAATTAAAAGCCAGTCTGATACTGAGTTTGAATCAGAAGATCAAACCATTGAATCTCATGTATTACCCCATACACTTACAAATATTGAGCATATTCCAGATGATTTCCTGAATGTATTAACACAAATATCTTTTAAAAAATATTTAATTAGAATTACGCTTATTTTTTAAAAAGATTTCAAACTTGATACTATTGTCTTATTTGACACAGGTGCAGATTTAAATTGCATCAAAGAAGGCGTGGTTCCCAAACAATTTTTACAAAATACCTCTGAAAGACTCTCTGCTGCTAATAATTCTAAATTGCATATTGCAGGCAAAACCCAAGCCTCTGTTTTCAACAAAGGCATTTCTCTTAAAACATTCTTTGTCGTTACAAAAGATATTAACCATACCATCATTCTTGGCACTCCATTCATTGACATGATCACTCCATATCAAACACATCATAATTGTATAACTTCCAAAATCAATAGCATCAAACTTGTTTTCCTATTCTTAGAAAAATCTAAACTAGAAATTTGAATTTAATTAAAGCATGCTCCATAAATACCTATCATATCAATGCATTGATTCATAGAAAACAATTCCATCTACATGATTTACAAAACCATGTTTCTTTTTGTCGTATCAACAAACAATTACAAAATTCTGATTTACAAAAAAAATCATTGATTTACAAAATAAGATTGAACAACAGATCTGTTCAGACTTACCTGATGCTTTCTTGAAAAGAAAACAACACATCGTTGATCTTCCATATGAAGATACTTTTTCAGAAAAACTTATACCTACAAAAGCAAGACCTATACAAATGAATCCTTCTTCCATAGTTAAAATATTTTGGAAAGTAGTTTTGAAAATATATTTGGATATGGTTTTTGGAAAACTAGTTTGTTGTAAAGAAATGAGGTGTTTTGAAGTAGAAATGCCTCCTTGGGGTTTTGAAAGAGATTTGGAAATACTACCTGTTTGAGATACGGAGTTACTGGAGGCCTGTTAGGACACCTTTTGTAATGCTAGGAGTAATTCTGGCGATATGGATATAGTGTTAACCGAAAGTTGAACCGTGTCTGTTTGTACCTGTGGTGGTTTTATAGTTTTTTCTTCTTCAATAACTATCTCATACTAGGATTTGATAAGTTTGGCAGCTAAGATGGCTGAAGACATAAGTTTTGCAGAAGGCTTAGGGCTCTCTAGTTTTGTAGGCTGGGTTTGAGGGGCTTTCCCCTTGTCTTTGACTTTTTCTTTAAGAGGCATTATGACCTGTTTTGAAGGAATTCTCGGGTTAGGAAATCAAGAACGGAATTTGAATCTCCTTTAATATAGACAACATCGAAATAAAAAATGCTTAAAATAGCTTGCCATTGGGCAAAAATCTGTTTTGAAGCAAGATTTTGGATATATTTTTGTAGAACTTCTTTTACAGATTTGCAATCGACACGTAAAAGAAATTTTTGATTTAATAAATCGCTTTGAAATTTTGTAATACAAAGAACAATTGAAAGGATCTCCTTTTTTTTAGTAGAGTAATTTTTCTGGCAATCATTCCAGTGGGCGGATGTGTACTGGAGTATTTGTTCTTTGTTATCTTGTACTTGTTTAAGAATCCCACCATATCCTAGGTCAGAGGCATCGGTCTTGACTATCTTAGGAGCTAACGGGTTAGCTAAATGAAGGAGAGGAATGGTTTGGACCTGTTTCTTAATCTATTTGACGAGGTCAGTATGAAGGTCAGACCAAGGAATAAGGTTAGTTTTTAACCTGATATGTAAGGGTTTGGCTAGACGACTAATATTGGGATAGTAGTCCAGAACATAATTAAATCTACCTAAAAACCTTTGCAATTGGGTTTTATCAGTGATTTTATCAGGAAATTTATTTATAAAGGTTAAAGATCTCTTTTTTGGTGTTACAGTGCCTTGGCAGATATAATGGCCTAGAAAACAGACACGGGTTTGGAAGAGAGAAATTTTTGTTTTAGAAACAATTAAACCATTTTATTTTGCAGTATGAAAGAATGTATGTAGATGTTTGACATGTTGATTTATGGAATGTGAAAAAATAAGCACATCGTCAATGTAAACAATGCAGAATTTTAAATGTGCATTGAAGATGTCATTCATGATGCGTTGAAATTTAGATGGTGCATTTTTTAAGCCAAAGGACATGACATTTCATTCGTATTGGCAAAAAAGAACTGTAAAAGCAGTTTTGTATCTATCTTTGGGATCAATCTGGATTTGCCAAAATCTAGATTTCATATCAAACTTAGAAAATATGAATGCAGAGTGCAATTTTTGCAACAAATTATATATATATATATATATATATATATATATATATATATATATATATTATTTTTGAGTCCATAAAGGCTCCATCAAATCTAACTTCAACAAAACTCTAACAAATTTGAACCTAACAAGGTTCGTTTTGTTTTAAGCTCACAAAAGCTCAAAAGAATTTAGATCTCACAAGACTTCGATATTTGAGCGTAGAGAAGCTTTAGTAAAATTAAGAAGTGCATCCTTCCATCAAAATTCAACCATGTACCAGAGAATCAACCTTGTCATAAAAATTCATCCTTGTGCTAGGATTCAGCCTTATTATAGGAATTCAACTATGTACTAATAAGTTTGACCCTACATCACATGAATTCATCACTATACTAGGAATTTTAGGCTCGTGTCAGGATTCAAACTTGTACCAAGAATATAACACTACTTTAGGAATTCAATCATATGTTTGAAACTCATCTCTGCGCCAAGAATGCAAACCTATATCATGATTTCATCCTTACGCTAGTAATTTAATCGTGCACTAGTAATTCAACCTTGTGTTAAAAATTCAACTCTATTAAAAAGATTTCAATCCAACAATTATGGTGTCTTTAGCACAATTATAGAGACTAGATAAGTCATAACTGAACTTTGAGTTTGTTACTCTATAAAAAAACTATTTGAAAAGCACTTCAAGTGAGTGGCTCCATTCATATTTTAAATTTCACGAGGTTGATCGTCTCTCGATTGAGCTATTCAAAGTTTCATGAGGTTGGTCACCTCTGATTTGACTTGATGTTAAGTTGAGGTTGGTCGACTCTATTTTAACCCATTTAATTTTTATTCTTAAGACCAATCACTTATTGACTTGGCACTTTTCAAAGATATTCAGAAACACCATCTTTTCTTTACATGCTTACTAAACAAAGCCTATGAAAAAGTATTATTCATAGACTTTGTACCGTAAGTATAGTAAAGAGGGGAACAACTGTCATAACCCAATTTTAAATAGTATTTCCAAAATATTATTCAAAACTCCAAGAAAAGCTAAAACATTAAGAAAAATCTGTTTTCGATGTATTTCAGTCATTCTAACACCCATTTTCTGATTTTCAACTATTATTGTTTCTCTTATTGACATCTTTTTGAAAAAAAGTCAAAATATTAAAAATGACTAAATGAAAAATTAAATTTAAAAAGATGATCAATGAGTGAAATGTAAAACAAGATAACGAGGGACTAAAGTGAAATTTGCTTACATGCTCTTTAAGTAATTGGGGGGAAATGACAACATTTTGACTATAAATAGAGGAGTAGTTTTGAGAAAAGATAGGAGTGCAAAAACCACTAGCCATCATTGAAGGGGAGGGGCGAGGGGTAAGAAATTTTTAAGAGAAAAAATTGTAAAGATAAAAGTGTGCAAAGAAAAAGTGAGAGCAAAAAATTAAGGAAGAAGAAAAATTGAATGAAAAAAATATTTTTTTATATATGTAAGAAAAAGAGAAGGAGAGAAAGATAAAAAAACAAAAAAATTCTTCATCTCTATCCCCTTTATAAATAATAATAAAAACCTAGCCTCCCTTTTATACTTGTTGTCGAAAACACAACACCGCTAGCTCAACCAAATCATCGACTAGCCAGTACCATAACACAATCATTCACCTCCTTTAATGACTTAAACAAATTGATCCATCATTTTCTCCTCTATAAAAACTAACCCGATTGTCATTTCTCCTTTGTTTTTCATCATTTCTAATAAGCCACGACCATCGCTCGCCAACCTTTATGACACCGCCGGTCTAAAGCAAAGAGGAAGAAGAAGCACACCAGACAAGTTGACCCATATGCGTTCTAACTTTCCTAGTGCATGTAACGATGTGCAACATCTAAATAGTGGTAGCAATGTATAAGCTACACGCGCCTACACTGTCCCCCTTGGTTCCAACAACTACGTGACCACTTTTGTGACTGTTGAAGGTCAATTTGAACCCTAAATAAAATTTGAACAATTAAAACATGTTGTAATGTTTTTTGGATGATTTTGGTGATTGATTTTGTGTGAGTGTGCATCGTTAATTTTGTTCACGAATGTGATCTGTGTGTGGATGTTTGATTTTTTGTGTGTTTAATTTTTTCACATAATGCGTTTTGTGAATGAATTTTATCATGAATGTGTTCAATGCAATTTGAAAAAAATAAGGTTGGGGCAATTTCATTAAAATAAAAAAATTGCGTGCTATTTTGATAAATTTTTGTTTTGTTTCCAAAATAAATTATTTTGTTAAATGTGAACATGAATCGGTGAGTTAAAGGATGTGTTTAGAAATACCTTTCAATTCACTTTGTCATTGTATAATAAATTACTATCCTATGGGCGGGGTCACTCTCGAAGTGACAACATATGATTTTTTTAAAAAAAACTATCATGTTCTTTTTGTTGTCTTTATTTGTAAAGATATTTTTTTGGCAATTTTTATTTGTTATGTAATATTATATCTATTACTATAAGTGGACCCGAACTAGGTCATCATAACCTCATATAAGCCCAATAAGTATAAGTGGTGCCTTTCAGGCCGACTGTGGATATATTTAAAAGTTCAAAGGAGTGGCAACAAATTCTAATTTTTAACATCCATACAACTCCAACACATGTTTTATAAATGACAAAATTGATGAGTTTTCTATTCTTAAGGATGAATATTGATTTTATTTTTTGCAAATGGCTTAATTAATGAGTCTTTTATTTTTTTAGGGATCGACGTTAATTTTTTCGAATGGACTAATCAATAAGTCTCCTATATTTTTAGGATGGACGTTGAATTTTTTCAAGAACGGTCTAATCGATGAGTCTCTTATTTTAGTGATGGATGTTAATTTGTTTTTTATGGATGGTTTAATTGACGAGTCTTCTATTTTTAAGGATGGATGCCATATTTTTTTTTCAACAACCTAATCAACGAGTCTCTTGTTTTAAGGATAAACATCAACTCTATTGCATATAAATTGATCGAAGAGTCTTTTATTTTTAGAGACCGACATGAAATATGATACGAACCAAGTTAGGTCTAATTTAAGCCTTAAAATGTCTTTTGACTAGTTTTGCGAAATCAGACATATCTCTCAAACTGCACATCGAATCGAGCTGTAGCGAGATACTAGATAGATGGAAATATATTGTGGTAATGGTTTAGGTGAAATGGAGTTCAGGAACATATTATTTTAGAGGGTCGAAGTTACTAAACGAATCATGTGAAATATGCTAGACTAGACCTTCGTCTAGTGTTTGAGACATATTTAGAGTTACAAATATTATTTTTCTACAATTCAAGTTGGGCTAGATACCACACATCTCAAGCTTTCCAACCATATATGGCAGGACCATTAATTCTACTAGACGAGAGAGAACGACATGTTTGAAGTCAAAACTGAAATCTGCCAAGAATTTATGGAAATTGAAGATTCAGGCTATATGAAGGAATTTTAGCATAAAGACTTTGTTTTTATTATCATATTTTATTTATTTATTTATTTTTGAATAATTATTTTTAACTTGGCTTTTTTTTGCCTCATTAGATATTGTTTAGGTGTTTATTTTATTATTGGACTTACATTAATTGATTACTAGTTTATGCCAAATGGGTAATTATAGATATCGAGACCATAATGCTGAGTTTGGTGGAAATTTAGGTGCAATTAAGAATTATCCAAAAGTTTATTTAGAATGGAAGAAGAAGGTAAGGTTGATTTTTTAGTGTCACAATTATCTAGAGCCCAAGAAAGTCAAGCTTGTTATGATTGCTTTTACTGACTATACCATTGTGTAGTGGGATTAGTTAGTGACAAATTGTAGGTGAAATTATGAGAGGCAAGTTGGTACTTGAGATGAGATGAAATCTCTTATGAGGAGGAGATTTGTTCATAGCCACTATTATAGAGTGTATCAAAGGTTGCAAAGTTTAAGTTAAGGTATAAAAAGTGTTGATGAGCACTTCAATGATATGGAACTTGCTATGAAGCGAGCTAATATTGAGGAGGATATGAGGCTAGTATGGCTAGATTCATGAATGGCCTTAATCATGATATAACTCATATTATAAAGTTGCATCATTATATGGAGTTGGAGGAGATGATACATATGGTCGTGAAGGTGGAGAAACAACTTAAATGGAAGGGTAACATTCAACAAAGCCAAACATAAAGCCTTTAGACACCTTAGAAACCCAGTTGGAAGGATAAAACCAAGGGTGGTCTATCACAGCCAAATGAGGAGGGTAAGGTAAATACCCTAAAGAAAAGAAAGATATCTTGGCCATTGTTAAAAGTAACAATGTTAGTCATACTTCTTATAACCGTAGCATTAAATGCTTTCATTGTTTAGGTTTTGGTCATATTGCTTTACAATGTCCAAACAAAAGATTCGTTGTTATGAAAGCTAATAATGAAGTTAAGACCGACGAGGAGGATGAAGAGGAGAAGATGCCATCATTAGAGGATGCTGATGGTGTTTGTGTTGAGTATCCAGTTAAGGGAGAGGAATTTGTGGTGAGGAAAGCGCTGAATATGTAAGGCAAGGTAGATGATTTGGAAGGGTAGAAAAAAACATAATCCACATGAGATGACATGTTCAAAATAAAGTATGTAGCTTAGTTATAGATGATGGTAGTTTTACTAATGTAGCTAGTATTGAATTGGTGGAAAAATTAAACTTGCACACTACCAAATATTCCATACCTTATAAATTATTGTGGTTGAATGATAATGGTGAATTGAAAGTGAATAAGCAGGTTTTAGTTGCCTTTTCTATTGGTAAATATTGTGATAATGTGTTATGTGATGTTGTGTCAATGCAAGTTAGTCACTTGTTACTTGATAGACCATGATAGTATGATAAGAAAGTTATGCATGATGAAGTGATAAATATGTATTCTTTTGAGATGCATGGAAGACTTTGTAACTCTTGTATCTTTGACACCTAAGAAAATATATAAGGAACAATTGAAATTGAAGAAAGGGAAGATGAATAAAAAAGAGAGGTTGCATATCAAGAGGGCTTTCTTTCCTAACAAGGTTCTTTTTGGTTTTGATGATGATATTATTCTTCAGCTTGGTGATGATATTTTAACCTTCAAAGATGTTTTCCATGATATAGATTCAAGGTTGAATCTTTTTTAAAAAAGAGGGATGATACAAACCAACTCAGGTCCGAATTTGGCCTTAAAATATATGCTCATCAATTTTGCGAGATTAAACATATATCTCAAACTGAATATCAGATCAAGTTAATGGTTTACAGGGAGATATGAGACATATGAAAATATATTTTGATAACTTTTTATGTCAAATGAAGCTTGGTAACATGATATTTCAAAGCATCAAAGTTACTAGATGAATCTTGTCAAATATGTCAGACTCGACTTTTGTGTACTGTTTGGGACATATTTGGAGCTGCAAGTGGAATTTTGCTGAAATTCAAGTTGTTCTAGAAACTTCACATATCTTTCCACTCATATATGATATGACCATTGATTCATCCAAATAAGAGAGAACACTGTATTTGAAGTCAGGACTGAAATATACCAAGAATGTGAAAAATTGGAGATTCGAACTACATAGAGAAATTGAATTTTAGTATGGAGAATTTTTATTATTATCCTATTTTTATTTAATTTTTAATAATTATTTTTAATTTGAGTTTTTTCTAGCCCATTAGAAATTTTTAGGGGTTTATTTTATTATCGGACTTATGTTAGTTGATTACTAGTTTAGGCTCATTAGTTTGCCTCCCAAAAAAGGTCCATTAAGGTTAATTACAGGACACTATATATATATATATATATATATATATATATATATATTACTTTTTCTAAATTATCAAAGGTTACCTTCCTACAAAGAAATACAAATCCTCTTATGCCTCAAGGATTTGTAAATTTTGGCAGCAAGTTAAAAAATAAATGTGAGTTTTTCTCTTGTTTGTTTGTGGCAAAACAACCTTTCATTGCAGGGATAAAAATCATACATTGACTTATTTAAGATTAACTAGTTTCGTGGGGTCATCTGCATACTTAAGGTTCTTAGATACAAGGTTATCTTTAGGTATAAGTTTTTTTTTCCAATGCCTTTAGTTCTTAGGTACATGGTTACCTTTGGGTTAGAGTTCTATCAAACTTGTTTGTCAGCTTTCCAGGTTGTTAGCTATTTCGTTGAGAGTTGCTTAACCACATGATCAAGAGATCTACATTAAAATATTTTAAATTAAAATAAATCATGAATAAATTCATAAAATAATTTAGATAGTTAGTGTCATGTTAATGAATTTATGAGAAAAAAATATAGCAAAGGTAAACTTTCACTCTAAAATATATGGTTAGGGTGATGTCTATCTTCCCTTAAGTATAACCAACCCTTTATTTGAATTTCTGAAACCATTGCTTATTTTAGAATTTCTTATTTTCTTTAATTACTAGGTCATGACTACATTTTCCCTCTCTAATTTTCCCTTTATTTTTTAAAGGTATTAAATGTTGTGTTAGTGCGATATTATGAAAAACAAACTAATTCAAAATAATACATGATATTTGATACTTAATGAAGAACAATTTGAGTTGTTCTTTTATTTTTCTGAACAGACTTGTTCTTTATGCTTTGATTGCACTTAACTAATTAATTTAAATTCTTATTTGTAAAGGAAAAACATGAACTTAAGATAACATATAAAACAAAACCTAAACACAAGGTCTAATGTATGATTAACATACTCCCAAAGTGATTTATACACGTGATCTTTAGATTGATCATTTGATATTTTTTGGAGTACCATATTTCAATATTGTCTTTATATAATTATAATACTTCTTTAACTATCAACCATTGATGTATTGATAATACATTTCTCCATCTTATTTTATTAGATGATAAACATCTCATTTCAAAACTTTGACAATAATATATAGACTAACCCAATTAAGAGATTATTTGCTATATTTTAGGTTTTCATGGCTAATTGGAAGTATCCAAAATACACCAACAATGAATCAACACACTCATCACAATTCAATTTATAAACAATTACATAATTTATAAAACACATGGTGTGTAATTAATTCAATCCATCACTTACCTAAGGAATATACAAACTCAATATTGAATTAATTTCAAATTCAAATAAAATTAATTAAATATTAATAATTCACCACCCATAAATCTAAATTTCTTTGTGGAAAACATCTTAAAAACTATCTTTTCAATCGTAAATCAAATTGCAATTTTCCTAAAATTCAGGGTCAAATCAATTTTTTTAACAAAATTAAAGGACTGAATTGCATATATTATAAATCAATGACTAAATTGAATTTATCATATTTAATCCCATAGTCATTTTCTGGCCTGAATTCCAGAATAAGTTCCAGGGATCAAATCATAATTTTCCAAAGTTTTTGGGACTAAACTATATTTTTTTATAAATAAAAGAATATATATATATATAATCTTCAACCTCACATCTAGTTTTTGCCTAGAATTTTCCAGCAAAAATTTCTTCGCAAATCATAAGATTGCTTACTAATAATACACTTTAATTAATCAAACTCAATTTCAAATCATTATTCTTAACAATCCACCAAAATCAATCAATCTAATAATTACTTATAACAATCATCAATTAATTTTAACAATAAGAACTTCAAATCTTTAGAAACTCATTTTTACCTTAACACTTAATTCCTTCATCATCCATCTCTCAACTTTTTCTTCATTTCTTCCTTCATCTTTTTCTCTTCTTCACAATCTCTCTCGTTCTCTTCCTTTAACTTATGGTTTTCTCTCCAAAATCTAATCTCTTGTTCTTATTTTTTTTATTGAGTATGTGTGTGTAAATATATCACAATATATGAAAAAAGGCTATAATACCCCTTAATCATTAATACCCATAATAATGCACACAAAGGCACTATCATCTTTTCAAATTATTTTTATTTTTTATTTTTTTACATCATATATATTTTTCATAATAAATGAAAAGACAACAATGCCCCTTATAAATATCTATAAGTTCCTTTCTATAAAATCTGGGTCTTTTGGTATTTTTGTGAGGTCTTTCTAGACTCCTATTGACTTGAAACTTTAACTCAACGTAGAATAATATGTCAAAAGATTACTCGTAAAACTTTAGCCCGATTCAACGGTTAGATTGAAAGATATGATTAATACTGTAAAATTACATTGGATAATTCTACAACAAAATTCTGAATTTTGCGTACCATTTTATTTACTTACATCGTCTTTATTTTTAATCTAATTCATTGATGACTCCCATAAAATACCATCATAAAAACTTGCTCAAGGTTTTCACCAGTTTCGATCAAAACAATACGACTGTATGTGGGGCTAATACCGGAAATCAACGTTTTTACGCGTAAAATCATACATTATTTTTTTCTTAGAATCCCAATCCATTATTATTGTTGTTGTTGTTGTTGTTGTTGTTGTTGTTGCATCATTGTTTTTCTTCCCAATGTATAAAAATTTCCCCTTAGATAATTATTTCACCCAATTGGAGAATTTACATGATTTGTCATTGAGTTAATATTCCGTGCATTGCTTTAATACTTTATTCAGTCCAAAATTTAAGTTAAATTTATAAAAGTTTATTATCTCCATATATAACAATTTTCCTTCTTAATTATTATTTCTCAATAAAAAATTACCATTTCTAACATTGATTTACCAATTTTAGGTCAGGAGCTTACACTTCTCAACAACAAAAAGCTACACAAGGATAAAGTCATAGCGCTCCCATGCAGTCTAAAACCATGCCATCATTATCAATATCATTGTCTTTGTCATCTTATAAAGGATACAATGACATCCCTACACCTTTAGCACAATATCATGCATATCCTTTTTAGGGATCAATGGTGTAGTCAGGTGGTCACAACAAGTATGACCATATTCCATCAGCCACTGATGACTCCTTTTGAATGGTCATCTTTTTTATCAACAAATAAACTTATCTAATATTTATTTAAGGTCCATCTTGTTAGAGATGAAGAACATTGAAAATACAACTTACCATAATAACATTGTGGTAGTCAATAAAACTATATAGGTCATAATTGATCAACTCAATCAAATTTAAAATGAACTAAGGTAGAATTGATTTTCTATGCCTTTTGTCTACATATTTAGGACTAAATACTAGGGTATCTTCCAACAATAAATAATATAATAATAATGTATGCAAGTTCTTAATTACATATTGGATATCACATGCCTATGCAACAAACAAAATGAGTAACCTCAATAATAGATAAGCACAATCACACATACAGTGCCACTTACTTTGTAGGTGTATAGGCAGCCTTATACAAATTACATGGCTCAGTAGCCTTACATGAAGACATTTTAACCTGTAATTAGGAAATATAATACCCTAAAGGTTACTTTCCTATAAAGAAATACAAATCCTCCTATACCTTAAGGATATGTTGTTGACCAATAACGAAAGGGAAGGATTGACATCATGGAACTAGCCTAACACATATGATAGATATGACTAGATGTTGGATATACAACAAGGCCTGCATACCTTTATCTATACCCTAAATGGATAGATCGACTCTATCCAATCCCTAAAGGAATCAATATGAGTGATTTTAACTAGTTATCTAGTGAGGTAATGAATAAATAAGGGAATATATCACAAAATTCACTAGTCAATATGGTGAAAATGTTGTCAATCCCTTTGTAAAGCTAAAGGTTGTTTATTTTTACATTAACCAAAAGTCTTTTCTATTGATTTTCTACACAACCACCCAACTTTATCAATAATTGGGAGTAAATAAAGGCTTGTTTTTATGAGCACCTTTGCAGAACAAAACTATAGTTAACGTTGACTATCTTGGATAGAACTGTTTAGGACCTAGGACAATATGTAAAAAGCTATGCACTTTGTTTCAGGACTCTCAAAACTAAATGAACTAAGCTATAAAAGAGTATACATCGAGTTAATTTTGAATAGAATTAAATAAAATATCAGAAAAAGGTTAATAGAAATCAAATACAATGATATTTATACCATTACACCCAATATTGCTCAATAAGAAAAGATGTTTGGCAAATAAGCAAAAAAGAATTTATTTAAAGGGACTTACCTAGTTGGCTGCTTAAATAAGGTTATAATGGTCCATTTAATGATATAACCAAAATTTGATGAGATATTTTAAGAAGATAAACAATAATTGATATTAGTCATATAACTTTAATAAGGTAAACCATTTGAGCTTTTTTTTTTTCTAAGAAAGCCTAAAAAGACTAGTAATCCTAGTAGTAAAGAAACAAAGAACCAAAGTGGTCAATAAAGGAGAGTTAAAGAAATTTTTGAGAAGTTGATGTGTGAAGGAAAAATCAAACCAAATGACAATCATATAATTTCCATTGCTAAACATATCAAGGGTGTCACATCATGATCACAACAAGACTATTTCAAAATTAAAAGGGAATATAAAAATAATGAAGTCCCATCTAGTAATTAAAGGAAACTAGAAATCCTAAAATTGACATTAATCTTAGAGATTCGGTACTGGGTTAGTTATGCCTTAGCGAAGATAAATGTCATCCTTATTGTATCCTTTCAAACAAAAGTTATATTTTCTGTGTGTTTTCCTAAATTTATTCTATGCATGTTACTAATTATCTACATATGTTTCTAAGCTTATTTGCAATTTATTTTAATTAAAAAATATAATGCTTATCTCTAAGAATAAGAGACCCATCAATAAAAGAAATTTTTGATGTTAATCCCTAAAAGTAGAAGAATTCATCGATTTTGGAATTTTTGATGTTAATCCCTAAAAATAGGTGATTTTGTTGATTTAGAAAAATTTGTACATTAATCTTTAAAAATAAGAGATTTTATCGATTTGGAAAAAAATGGACTTTAAAAATAGGCGATTTTGTTGATTTAGAATAATTTTTTATGTTAGTCCCTAAAAATAGGTGATTTTGTCGATTTAGAAATTTTCTTTATAATCCCTAAAAATAAAAATTTGTCAATTTAGGAAAAAATTGATGTTAATCCTTAAAATTAAGCAATTTTGTCGATTTTGGAATTTTAGACGTTAATCCCTAAAATTAGGAGATTTCATTATTTTCTTTTATTTCTTGTTTCTTAAACAAAATATTTAATTTTAATAAAGTCTAAGATTAACTTAAGATGTAAAAATTTGATTAAACTAATTCTTTCTTATCCAACAAACCAAACCCCACAAATCGGGCTCCAAGTTTCCTTCCATTCATTCATGTTTCATTTGAGCAAACAAAAACATGCATATATGGTCAATAACTTTTCATATTTATAATCAAGGAAATATAGAAAATTTGGATTAAAGTATTCCTAAAATCTAATGAAATTTGAAGATTTCTTTCATGTACCATCATTTAAAAATACAAAACACATTTTGAAACCCTAATTTTATATTCAAAGAAACATACCATGTCTAGATCACAGTTAAACCCTAAAAGAATACACATTTTAGTTTTTCCTTCATGCATTAATTTTTTTAATTAAAAACATATATTTAACGCTAGGATTTTTTTCATATTTTAAAATAAAAAGTATATGAAACCTAGATAAACAAAACTAAATCGTAAAAACACAAACTTTAAGTTTCATTCATCCATTTATTTTTTAAGAAACCCAAAACACATATTAGCCCTTAATATTTATATTCTATGAAAAAGAACATACGCCATCTAGATTAAATTCAACTAAAATCTGAAAACACAATTTTTAGTTTCCATTCATGCATTTATTTTTTAAAAAATAACCAAAACACATATAAGCAACCATTTTAAATAAAACCTTAAGGAAATAAAATGAGGGAAGAGAGGTTGTGACTTACTCTAAAGGTGGTTCTAGTTGAGAGGGGAGGTGGTGTGGTCGTCTTTGATGGCAACAATAGTGGGTAGTTGGTGGTGGTAGGATGTTTTTAATGTTTTTTTTTTTTAATCTCTTTAGCTTTAGGTAACTTTTTCTCTTTAGTTTTGGCTTTTCTTCCTCCCTCTTTTTTTCTTCTTCTTTCTCTACTGAAACTCTCTAGTTCAAAATTAACTAGTCCATGACCCAAAAACCCAACCTTTCTCTTTTTACCCAATTCGAGTTTTTATGGTTTTATAGTGGTTTTTCTCTTTGTTCTTTTTTTTTTTAACCATTAGGATAACTACTCTTAGCTCAAACCTTCTCTACCCTCTCACTCTCTCTTTCTTGCTATGTCCCTTCATTTATAGGCAGGGGGAAGGTTCTAAAACCTTTCTAGATATAACAATCTTATCCTTTGATTTCTTTGGTTTGACCTTGGCTCTTTTTCAGTCATTTCAAAGGGGCACTATAGTGATTTTTGGGTTGAGGGTGGAGTACAAGTGCATGTGAGGTAAGACATGTGTCCATTGACTTTATAGAACTCGTGGGAGAAAGAAATAAGTACCTAAAATCCAGCAAAAAACTTGTAAAGAAAAGAAAAGGAAACCAAAGTTGCAGGGGCATGCATGCGTTAGGGGAATAAGACAACCCCTCATGAAAACTATAACGACACTATTTTGGCATGATTTATTCATTTATTTTTGAATTTTCTTTGCAGAACGCACCGTTTCATTAAAACCTTATTATTATTATTATTATTATTATTATTATTTTCAATTGGTTCTTGTACTTCTACTTTATTTATTTTTGTTCGATTTTGATGATTTCTTCAAGATTTTTTTTTCTATTCAGCCTCTGATTGCATTCAAAACAATCCCCTAATATTGTTGCTTTTCATAATTTGGTCATTGGATTTTCAATTTGTGCATTTTTTTAATTAAATTGACCTCAAATGTTTTTTTTTTCAATTGCACTTCTGATTAATTGATAAGACCCCTATATTTTAGTGCTTTTTTTTTAATTTTGATTCTTTAATTCTTTCATTTGTGGTTAAATTGACTATAAATTTATATTCTTCTCTTTAATTAAACCACTAATTGAATTAATAAGGCCCCTAGACTTTAACGTCTTTTCTATTTTGGTCATTGATCCTTTACTTCTTTTATTTTTTGCCAAATTTATTGTCGATTTTAATCTTTTTTTTTCTTTTAATTAAGCTCCTGATTGTCCCTCAAAATTATTATTGACCTTTGATACCTATTTTGGCTTAGTTCTTGCTTTTAAAAATTTATTATTTGTTTGATTTTACCCCTAGTTGTTTTTTTCTTTCTTTTTTCAATTATAGCTATTTTTTTGCATTTTTGTTATTTTTAGTAGTTGTATTTTTTAAAAGATCTATCAAATTTTATCTAGAAAATATTTTGATGTATTTTTTTAGGAAGGGGTAAAAATTAAGTTATGACAAAGGAGAATATATATTATAAATAACATGATTCATAAAGACATGACACCAATAATTGTGTAGTCTTTAAGAATGAAATTCATGTGTCATTAGAATGTAGTCATATTTGCTTTCTTGAAAAGAAGATGAAAGTGGACAACAACCTTTTCCCAAAGAACACAACAACAATATCTATCCCTACATTAGAAAGACTTCTTGTTAAAGGGGAATTGGAGAAAATAATGTCTGATCAACAATGATAGAGGCTAAAATTAGTCATATATGCTATTACCACAAAAAATGTATATAAATTATAGTAAGCCCATAGAATTGGCATATGAAGATTAGAAAACACCTTGTGAGGTATACTTATGCCATACTTGTCATACCATCCTTCCTGAAGAAAAAGACTTTGGAAAAAAGTTGACAAGTTACAACACAGTAACATGCCAATACCTTTAGGTCTAAAAGACCAATTATACTAAGTGACATAAACATTAGTCACAATAGAATTCATCCAAACCTAGTAATGAGAATGATAATTTGGTTATAAACCAATATCATCTCCTAGATCTAGAAAAGATTTAGAAGAAAGGTCAAATATGCTTATTCTTTTTTCATCATGATGAAACACATCTTTTTTTCATTAACATGTTTTTTTAATAAAAAACTTAAGGTAATTAAAATAAATATTTGTAAGAAATTTAATTATTTAAACTCTAGAGAAAAAAATGTATTTTTAAGCTATAGTCCCTTTTTCCTTATTCATTTTTTTTTTTGACAAACACATGCCTTTTTATTAGAAGCACATTTTGTAAACTAAACACTTATCATGATTTGGAAAGAAAGTTTCAATAAAAAAAATCATGTCTTGATTAAAGAATAATTAATTCATTAAAACTATATAAAAAACAAAATAAAAAAAATATTTTTTATTCTCATTGAATATTCAAATGCAATGTTTTTGCAAACTTGTTGTATATTTGGTTCATATATAATATTATTCATAAAGTAAATGCAATTATTACCATAAAACTCTAATCTTATTTAAAAATTATTGCACAACCGGTGGATTTATTTTAAATATATTGTAATTATTTATTTAAAGATGATTTTTATTTTCAAATAAAAAAAACATGAAGAGCCAAGTGAATGAAGCTCATACGCGCCTGAATTTGGAAGGACAACCTAGGCATACCTAGGCTTCCAAGGCCAAGTACATGCACCTAGCCTTTAAAAATAAATATCAAGTGCATGACATTAGAAGGTGAGGCCTATGAGCCTTTTGTTTTCACAAATTAGATGACGCGTCTCTTGTATAGGTTTTTGACCTGCAAACATAAAAACAATTTCCAAAAACCTTTATAGCTCAATTCCCAACCCTAAAACACAGTGCAATAAACTTAATAATTAAAATTTAAATTAGATGAAAATAACTTTACGGACCTCAATCTACTTTTCTTAGCACTATCCAAAACCTAAACCTTTTTTGATTAGTACTTAAAAGTGTATTTTTATCAAGGTTTTATATCATCATGTTGCACTTGAAGTATCAATATCTCCTTAACTAGAGCAGGTTTTATAATAACATGTCTAATAATATAAAATACCTTTAATTTATGGTAAATGTTCATCTTAAATGTAGGTCTATCTCATAAATCAAAGGATTGATTGATGAGTTTAACTACCGAAATTGAGAAGACAGAGAGGGCTAAGCTTAGAAAAGAGATGTTAGTTCAGTTTAAAGTGGAACACTAGTCGGTCATTGGATCATAACTGGAGCTGTAGAACCTGGATTTAGGTCTGGTTTATATGTATGGAAAGCTAAGATATAGGCCTGAAACTTTCATGAGAGTCCAAGATTCAAAATGACCGTTTTCAAGTTCAAATTATAGCAACAACAAAGAAGTCAGAATCTGTCCTGCAGCCTAGACACTATTCAGTGTTCAGCCCATATCTCGAGTTCTAGAAGTCCAAATACACCGATTCTTGTTTTTTTAGAAAGCTGAGACAATTTCCCAGAACTTTCATGCAGACTATTTGCTCAAATTATGATGTTAGCAATGGCGTTTTCTGCAGACAAGAAGATAAGGGTTGTTACCAAGTCAAGAAGTGGTCACCCATTCAACAATTAGTCATCAAATCAATAGTTTTGAATTTTGGCCTATGAAAGGAGGCATTTGCCATGCATTTAGGCATCTTGGTTTTCAGATCAAGACCATTTCCGTACTTGCTTTCTTACTTTGTAGTTTTAATGTTCTAGTTTTATTTCATGTTATAGTTTCATTAATCTCTTATTTATGCCTTTCATTTCCTTTACTATACTTATATAATCATGTTCTCGTCTTGTTTATTTATGTTTCTATTCTTCATTATGTTTAGCTAAGTTTATTATGTCAAGGTGAAAAAGTTTCACTAATGGTGTTAGGATAAGTATAATATAAATTCAATATGGACTTCAATGATTATATCCTTAACAACTTGCTATTAACATGTCTTATCATTTTTATCTTATTAATTCTTAATACCTTACTTGTTAAATGGTTAATCTAGATTTGTGTTGTATAACACATGGTACAACAAATGCTTGGCACTTTCATAGCCAACCGTATGGTATAACCTACACCTGTGCTATGGAAGGAATTTGATTTGTTGTTAACATAAGTTAGTATCATGAATTCTTGACAATATTTAAAAGTTTGTTGTTACTTGAATAAGATAACTAATATGATCATATTAATAATTTATAATGAGCTATTAATGATAAATCATCCAATTAGAACCTCCTTAAAGTGTGGTTTCTAATTGAGTAATAAAAAGAATTTATATTATACTTATTTGAAATATCATTAGTGGATCCTCTAACCTTGACAACTATTTTTATCATTGTTTAATCTTCACATTAATCTTACATCTCTAAATTCTCTTTAACTCATTATTATTATTATTATTATTATTATTATTATATAGTTAACCTTCCTGTAGTTCGATCTCGGTCTTGCTGGATTATTTATTATTTTGACACTCCTGCACTTGGAAGAAAACATCAATCTTTTGGTCGTGTCAGCCTTCATTGAACTTCTATATTCAAGACAAATCTATTAACACCAAAATCAATGTTTTTTAGGCTAGATTGTGGCCGTCCATGAGCTTTTTCTCTTATTTTCCTTTTCTAATAACTTTATCTCTCATTAATAATGAAGGACTGAAATGTAAGAAATATGAAGTTTTATGATTGAAACTAAAACTTTGAAAACTACAAGGACCAAAACATAGAATGACATGCTTCTTGAATAGTACAAATGAGAAAACCATTTCTTAATCGGTCCTTGTTTTTTCAATTTTTTTTAACTTAACCCAACAATTGTATTTCTTAATAACAATATGTAATATAACATAAAAATAATCTTTGCCGCATTGCATATGATTGGGCGTGCACAAATAAACAAAGCTGAACATAAAGAAAAAAAGTACTTTAATGACCAAAGCCAAAAAGAACAAAAACCTCTAGGAACCCAAAAGGAGAAAATGGATATAAATAATGGCGTGAACATCTTATTGTAGCTTGATTAACAGTGAAGCTCTGTAGAGTTATTTGTAGGGTTACTAATGAGCAAAACTAGAATAACGAGGTAAGCTCTTCATTTAATGTTAAGAAATTCCTGTAGGTTCTTGCTCGGAGTCTTTCTCCTAATGCCCAAGTGTTATTAATTACGTAAATTCATGTTAGAAATATTTCACCGAAGAAAAAAGTTTCTTTGTTAACATAAATTTACCGGAAAAATCAGCTATGGATTAGAAAAGTGCAGCATTAAGAATAGAGAAAAGATCAGGACAATATGATTAATCCCGCGGAAATTCCGAAAAACACAACCATCTTTGATTTAAAATCGATTACTTCAACGCAAAACATTGTAGTCTTCACAGCTGTCGTATTCTACAACAAACAGACAATGCAAATCTTTCTTTTGTTTATCAATCTTTAATTTTCATTTTCCACTCTACTTTCCTTGGAATTCATTTCACTGCAATTACCGGTACCTTTTAAATTTCTTTCGAAGTATTATTGAAGTAGAATAGGGTTGTATGATTATAAATGAAAGTAATTTCTCATATATGTATGTGTTTTGATGCATGGCATGGTCTTGATGGCCGAAATCGATCTGTTAGGCATCATTTTTACTTTGGTTTCCTACGGTTAGATTCTTGATGTAGCTTCCAATTTGACTACAAATCGTTTAAGCTAAGAACTAACACAGATCATGTCTTTCTGGCATTACTTTCATTCTTTGAACAACCATGCTTATAACTATCGGTTACGATTTTTGTCGCAGGTTATTGGCTCATGTTGAAATAGTTTCTTGGGAGATATACATACTGTTGGTGAGATTGACACCAAACGTATCGAACCAGTGCATGAAAGTTGCCCTAACTTTGTTCGGAGAGAAAGGTGATCACAAGAAACCCCGGTCTAGCGGTGTCAGTGGTGATGTAAGCTCTCTTTATATATCATATTGTTTGGAACTCATTCCTTTTCATTTCTACTCGGCTTGGTTAAAATTCAATAATTTTTTTTAATATTTGAAATATTGTTAATGTAATAAAGATTATTTGCTATTGCACAAGCCAACTCCCCAGCTGATCACTTGGCTAAGCAACTGCAGATTTAATTTGTTGCTTGGTTGTGTTTGGTTTAAACTATATCTTCCTGGCTTTGGCTTCTCAAGATTTTGTATAGGTTCGTTCGTATATTGTATTTAGTGTTTTACGAAGTATAGAATATGACTTCTTTGCTATTTTGTTGTTCCCTCTAGCTTTTTTTTAATCGTAGGAGATGGAAAAAGAGAAGGATGTTGAAACCCTGCTAAAAGATTTGGCCAATTACAAGGTGCAAATGGCAGCGAAGGATTCCTCCTACTCGCAGCTACTACTTGAGCTAGATCATTATCAGAAATCTTCTGAGGAACTCTCCATACTGTTGAAGAAATCTGAGGTTGAGAGAGAAGTATACTGTGAAGATTGTAGAGAAGCTAGGACACGGATACATGAACTTGAGGCCAAGGTAAAGGAGATGACTGATGAACTTTTAGAAACTGGAAAAATACGGGAGAAGCTTACTCATGTTTTGAGTGAATTGAAGGCTACAGAGGAAGAGATACTTAGAATGGAAACACAACTTGCTACTGCAAGGGAAGTGAATCTCAAGGCACTGGCAGAAGCAGAGCTGATGGCAACTGCAGCAAACATAGAAAAGAAAAGATCTGAAGAATTGGTAAAGCATGTCGCTGAGCTCAATGAAGCTATTCTTGTGTCAAAGCTTGCTTCCGTTGAAGCTGAAAAAGAGAAGTGCATGGTTTTATCTGATAAAGATGCTCGGTTAGAGTCAGCAATGGAAATGGCTGCTCAAGCACAAGAGCAGGTGGAAGACATGAAAAAGCGATTGGAAATAATGCAAGAATTGGAAAATCAGTTGCTAGCCAAATCTGTACTTGTTGATTCGCTACAGGCGGAACTCAATCAAGCATCTGAACTACTTAGTTCATATAATAAAACTGTTTCGGATGCTGTAAAAGATTTGAATCAGCTAAACGCGGATTTGATAGTCAAGGAAAGAGATAATTCCGATCATACATTTTACTTTGGGCCATTGGAAACTGAATTGAATCACTTAGAAGCAGAACTAAAGAATGAAAATGAAGAGGCAAGCCATTTGATTCGTAACGTGGAAATCCTCATGGATGAGCTACAGGAAGCAAAAACCAAAATATATGAAATTAAAGAGAGAGAGAAAGAAGCACAGATTGAGATTGCAGTGCTAAAATCTGAGCTTCATAAAGGAAGGTCTGAACTTTCAGCAGCTGAAGCAAGGACTGGGAGTGTAAAACCCGGATTATATCTTGCCGTTCAGCAGCTAGCAGTCGAAGCTGAAGCAGCAGAGAGGGAAAATCAAAGGTTAAAAGGATTAGATAAGGTAACTGAGGAATCTGAAGACTTTGGGCTCATGCACACTGATCAATATGAGAAGTACTCATGTCAAGACGTAGACGCTTTTCAGAAAAATGAGTCAAATGCAGAATCTGTGAAGAGAAGAAATGAGAAGGATGGAAATATAACAATTTCACTTGAAGAATACGAGTTCTTGATCAGGAAAGCTGAGAAGGCCGGTGAATTCTTAAGAAGAGAATCTTCCAATATGTCCACCACATCCATCACATCTGAAAATAAGTACGAATCACAACTTCTAAAGAAAGAGTTGGAGATTGCAATTGTGAAAAATAGGGAGTTGAGGACTAGGTTAGAACAGGCTGTTACAAGGGCTGAAGCCGCTGAAAAAGCTAAAACAATACTCGAAGATCAACAAAAGAGGCGTCAAGAACAAAAGCAGAGGATAAAGGCAGCTATAGTGGGGCTTCACGAGGAATCTACATCAAGAGAGTTCAGTTCTTCGACATATGGGAGTGCACCCAAAGAATATCAGCCACTGGGTAAGGTTCTTAACATGAAATTCTAGTCCTGGTAAGACATTTTATGCAAGTAAATTTCAGCGTGTATCATTGAACGTTAAACACTGGGTAAGTTAAACTTCCAAACATTTTAAAATAATTAATTAATTTTGATATGATTTATACTTTTCATTCACATCTTGTTATGGGCATAGGGTGAGAGTGATGAATTGCAAACAATTTTAGTTCATCAAGACAAGATTTTTGTTGGGTTAAGTTACAGACATTTTTTTAACTTGAAGGAGGAAAGGGAGGAAAGAAAAAAAGAAAAATAAAAGATAAAGGAGACAAAAATTAAAAGACAATAAAAGGAAAATACATTTTTTATCTGTTTGGGTTCGGTTTGGTTTTTTCAGTTTCAGACTTATAAAACCAAAACCGAACCAAGCCGGTTAGTTTTTTAAAAATTCTAATCAGTTTTTTTCACGGTTTGATTTTTTCAGTTATTTTTTTTTGATTTAATCGGTTTTTTGATTTTTTTCTCACTCCTAGAAAATATCATAAGAAAAAGAAAAGGAGGGTAAATTAAAGGAGTGAATACTGTAGAAGATAAGGAGTAACATCTTTATCTTTCCAGGTATGAACATCACCATATTTTCCTTTGACATACAAGAAAGCACTATTTTAAGACTTAGTGTGTAAACTGTGTTTCTTTGATAAGCATGATAATATTCTTTTATAATGTTATTTTTTAATTTAAGAATGATGTGGCTTAATTACTTTTTAATTTAGTCTTTTAAAATCAGTCCACGAGGGGATTTTTAAAGCTTATTGGTTTTTCATTCTTTTATTTTTTATTTTTATTATTATTATTTGCCAGATGATAGTTTGTTTTTCTAGGTATGGCAGTGCCATTCTTTGATATGGTTTCTAGTTATAGAAAGAATAATGATTATAGAGTTTTCCCATCTATTTATTTTTAGTTATCTACTTTCATGTGTAAATAAGCTCTCTTAACCACCGGTGATAATTGCATTTTATTTTCTTCAGTAATTAACTATTTTATATTTGAATTTAATAACAAGTTTAATAACTTCATTAACACTTGGTTAAAATCAAAGGGCTTATTGGCTCAACATACCCAATAAACTAAAATACACAACCCTAATTTTCTAAAATAAAATCATTTACTTTTAATGTTTAAAGCAAATGGGATAAAATTCGAGAATTTTAGATGGTAACTTAGAAATTAAAAATTAGAACTTTAGTTTTTTTTTATAAGTCTTTATTTTTTAAGAACAATATCGAAGTTTTTAAGAACGATAATTCTCATTTTAAAAGGAATTGATGTCAAGATTCATTTTTTTACGAATAAGCAAATCAAAGAGTCTTTTATTTTTAGACATTGACGTTAAATTTTTTATAAAATAATTTAAAATTAAATAGAAAAAAAGTTAAAAACAATTAGGATAATTAATAGCAATCACAAAGATAAATTTAGGAGAAAACACATAGTAAAAGTAACATTTTGTAAGGAAAGATGTTGTAAGGATAATGTCGTTCTTCCCTTAAACATAAATAACTATTTCTTGAATCTTTAAAACCGGTGCACATTTTAGGATCCCTAGTTTCCTTTAATTTTTGCAATCCATGTCCCCAATTTAATTTCAGAGAGTCCTAGCCAACATCATGGTGTAACAATTAATAAATATTTTTCTTTATCTTTAATTTTTATTTAACTTTGATTAATGAATATATAGTAAAAATAAAGTTTTTAGGGCAAAAAAAAAATTTTTACAAAGAAAATTATAAAGTAATTATGATTATAAAATTTCTATTGTATTAAAACATTTTTCTTTCATAAAGAAAAGAATATAGTATTTACAAGTCTCAATAGCTCAAATTAATGTCAGTATATAATATGACACGTTTCTAGATGGTGCACTTAAACTTCAAGTATAAATCAAATAATTAACGAATTGATAATAAATTAAAATTTTTAATTTATTTAATCCTATTTCAATTCGGCATAATTTATATTTGAGCCAATATATTAGAAGTCTAATGAGTGACACACAATAAAAACTATTTGTCAGAAATTAAATTGAGACAATTAATTAAGTGTGACTTGATTGAATAAAATTTTAAAATTATCCTAAAATATATATGAAATATTATTAAGCGGAAAATTCATATTTTGCCATTATAGGGTTAATAGGATCTCCCTATAAATAAAATGTTATACCTTATATTTTTGGGTAGAGAGAAAAACCACGCAATTTATAAAACATATGTATAAAAAAACACAAAAAAACAAAGATAGAAAGCTAACACTCAAAGGCTTGATGATCTCTCTCTTTTAAAAAAAGTTTTAGGAGATTCCTCACTAGTAGTTTTTATGGATTAAAGGTTAAATACTTGGATGATTTTTAGTTTCTAATAACCTGCCTTAAAAAAACTAATCAAATCTCATAAACACGATTTGATCTTAGGGTTATTTTTGTATAATCCTTAAATGACTCTGGATTGTCTAATAAGATTTTTAAAACTCTTGAAAAAATTTTAAATTATTGTTTTAATTGTGTTTGTAAGCTTTCAAGAAACCAAACAAAAATATCATAAGGGAAGGTTTTAGTTATTATATGCATGGGTAGGCTAGCTAACTAAGTTGGTCTAGAAAAGGTCTCCCGCTACTTAGTTCACAATCATAATAGGCTGAATTAAAGCCTACAAAGTACAAAGAGTATAGACTAGGGCATTAGCACATCGACTATATACCATGACCAAATAGACTATCCATTTTTTTGGAATATGTTGATTTTTATAAAAAATCAAAACATTTTAAAGACATTTTAAACACAATATATGGTGTATTAAACAATTCTATTACCAACCAATCAACATTTTATGACAAAATCCAATGGCGATTCATTTATCCTATATGGGTTGATGAATAATAAAATTATTAATACATAATATTATTTCAAGGAAGATAATATTTCAAAAAAAATTTGAATGAAATAAAATAATGTATTAAGTAACTTTATTATCAACCAATCGACACTCTAGGATAATGCACAATAAAAGTTCATTTATCCTAGGCGGGTTTGTGAATAATAAAACCATTAATATACCATAACTTTGCAAAAGAGAAAAAATATTTTAGGATATTCTGAATACAATAATGTAATGTATTAGGCAATTTCATTACTTACCAATCAACACTCTAGAATAACGTCTATTGATGATTCATTTATTCTAAGTGGATCTATAAATAATAAAACTATTAATACACTCAAAATTGCATATTAAAACCATCAATACACAACATAACAAATAAAAATAACATCATCACACGACATCCAAAACAAAAAATAACATAACAAATAAAAACAACATCGCTATACATCAAATTTCACATCAAGACCAAACTATTACGTCTCGGATAAACCAATTACAACCTAATCCTCCTAACTTCATCGCAGGGTGCTGATTCCAACCTTATTCCATCTTAAAAATAAATCTCTAGCAATATTTTGTCCCTAGGTTTGCCACATAATGGTGTGAAACCCAACACTTCAAAAATTTTACAATAATTATAATTATATGCAATCAATTGAAAAATCATCAACAATAATCAATATTTTTTTTATAAAAATTCATTTTGTATTCAAAATTGAACTTCAAAAGTGGTTGAGGTTGATTAAAGAGGCTAGAACAGTAGAAGATTACATCAACATGTATAACACCACCAACACTGTAAGGTTGTGGCGCATGGTTACTCATTCCAGCTAAGGGTAGAGGCTTTGGTGGCTAATCGTGTGCCTTGATCCTTCCTCTTCCTTCATATACAGTGAGTTTCACTATTATTTATGGAGGGAGATTATGTCACTTGAAGGTTTGATTTTCTCTTTCTCTTTCATGTTCTCTCTCAATTTGTTTCACCATCTCCATTGCATAGTTACTGTCGTAGTAAATATGAGGGTTGCGAACAGTTATTCGAGAAGAGAAGATGGTAGCAATAAAGGCCTGATCTGGTGGTTGTGTGCTACAACTATATAGATGAGCTGTCAATACTATGTTTTGGTTTCGTAAAGAGAGAAGGTTGCATTATCGAGTTGTCAATGATGCTAGGATCTACCATGGTGGTCGGTGGAGTTGAGATATGTCGCTAGCATTGAAAGAGATTTAGAGAGGAGGTTATTTTAATGTCATTTCCCTCATAGTTTTGAAACCCGACCCGGTGGTCTACCCGGTCTAATGATCGGTCACGGGTCAGATGGGTTGACCCGGGTCAACCCAAAAAAATATCATACTTTAAAGTTACGACTCATCGTCGGGGAAATTCTACAGGTGTGTTTTAAAGGTAAGGTAGAAATATTGTTTTCTTCTTCCTTTATTTGGATTTCGTGGACTATAAAAGGGCACGTTGCTTCTAGATAGAGATTTTTTTCTTCTAATAATCAATATAAGAAGGCAGCTCCTTGAAGATTTGAATGGGACAAGCTAGCTCCTGTAGCTCCTGTCTTTTCTTGATTCAAGTCATTGTAAGCAGCTGGGGTTGAAGCTAGATATATATTGCATACTTAAGCTTTTGATCATATATGAGAAGTTTCTGCTGGAGGATTTTGGAGAATATTTGAAAACTTTTGTTAAGATATTAAAGTACAGATCGAAGATATCTAGCCGTTGAAGTAGGGTTGTCTTTTTGTTTTGGTAACTTAATTGAATTGCTATGATCTAGTTTGCAGTGTATCTTTTTTTGGCCCCAAAATTCTGGTAGCATCTGCTTGCCCTAGTCATTAAAAACAAAGGAGATGATGTCTTTTGTATCCCTTCTCTTCTGTTTCGAGATGATCTTTTCTGTTTCGACCGACAGCCACTTGAATACAAAAAAAGGAAGGTAGCCGGGTTTCAGCTGGGTTTACCAAGGTCGACCAGGTTCCGCCAGGCCAACCCCGGCGGGTTTTTTCTTAGACTCGGACCGGTCCTAGGCCCAGGTCGGCTGGGTCCCGGGTCGGCCTGCCGGGCCGGTCCGGGTTTCAAAACTATGATTTCCCCCTTGATTTTAGATTTTTCTTTGATTTTTTATTCTCCTTTCTCTTTCTCTTTTTTCTTCTCTCCCTACACAAAAATTTTATCTTTTTATGTCTTTCACTCTTTTTTTTTTCCTTTTTCTCTTTGGATTTTCTCACTTTTTATTCTTTTTTTTTCTCTCTTTTTCTTTCTTCCTACACACTATCTTTTTTCTTTAAAAAATTTCTTTCCTCTCTTTCTTTTTTTCTCCCCCTTGCCACTTTTTTTTTTTATGATGGGGTCCCTTAGTTACACACTACCTAATATTTTATCTTTTATTCCTTATTCTCTCTTATCTCTCCACCTTCTAAAACCTTCTACCCATTACTCATCTTATCACCTTATTTTATTTTTTTCAATCTTATCCCTTAGTTGTTTAGGAAGGGATTAGAAATGTTCATGTTAGTCTCTCATCCCTTCCTCAATTATCATTATGCTCAATAAAATTTCTCGTTGATTTTTTTATGATTTTCTTAGATTTTCTTTATTTTAAAAATTCAAAAACATGCATATGATAAGCATAAAGGTTGAAACTTATAAAATAGCCAAAATTAGCCAAATTATATCAAAATGCATTTTTGATTTTTTAAAAAAAATTAATTGAAACAGAGGGTCAAGATCGAGTAATGATACACCCCCACATGAATGGATTTTTATTTATTTATTTGATTAAAAAAATATTTAAATATTTATAATAATAAAATATTCCTTTATGTTATTGTTTTATTTTTTTTATTTAAGATCTTGAATTATATGCGATTATCATTTATATGAATTTTATACATAAGTACTCCAAAAATATTAGGTCAAGTTTCCCCCCATTTTCTTCTTCCCCTTTATACACGTTTTTATTTAACACCCAGCAAGTTTAAATAGTTCAGCATAAATAAAACCTTGTACATTTTTTTATTTGCATTCAATGTAGCCTGGCAACTGCTTTTCCTCATCTCTCTTTCTCATGCTCATCGTCTTACATCCCGGCGACAATAGCCTATAGTAAACTCAGCTAAACAATGAAGATGGCCATCAAAATAACTCAATTAACATCCAATATTCAAATAAAAGTTAATAAAATATTAAATTAGTCCTATTTTTGGTAATTACAGTTTTGATGATAAGTGACTTTATCAGTTAAATTTACATGATTCCCCAGCTCCAACCTTTTTGGTGGGTTTTCTGGAGAATCTCCTTGTAAGCAATAGTGTTTTCCATGTCTTGAGTTGATGAAGGAGCCATTAATTCTATACCCAGACTTTGGCTAATCCAGTTGGGCGTCGTGCACACAAGAGTCGATGAGCCCCTCTATACTTTGGAGAAGAAATAATATTTTAGTGAATAACGTGTGCCCTTCTTATGAAAACATTTTCCATGAATATTTTACTGCAAAACAAACGAAATCTAATTTCATTCCTTTCATAACTGTCCTTCTTTACGAGATCTAATTCTTCAGTCCATGGCACTTCATTTTGCAAGATGTTTTTATTCAATTCCTCAGACACGGTGATGATGCAAATAACTTGTAAAAGAAACACGGTGATGTAATTGAAAACCCTTGTTTATTTGGGTTGTTTTCGTCATGTATAAATATATCAAGGCTCGCGAAAATTTGATGACACAATGGTTGAATTAGAGCCCTCATTCTGACTTTGCTGTTCTTGAGGGAAGATGACAGGAACTTCAGAGACTGACAATCCCACGGGTGATGGATTGCTAGTTTCCCTTGCCGTAAAGCTTGATCCTAAGACACGATGGATTGATGACATTTGTTGTTGTTATATTCCTCTATGTCGCTCGACATTTGAGCTCGTGACATTGACGATAATGCCAAACAAACCTACCTACCTCTTTGAGAGAGAGAGAGAGAGATAGGGATTCCCTTTGTAGGAGGAGACTAAACAAAAACATCGTTTTCAGAGATAACTATAACCCGGGGGTAAAATCCTTAACGTCCTCTTTTAGGTGGCATTTGGTGTTATTTGTTGGGAGTAATTTCCTCGAAGATCCTGCTGAAAAAACATGAAGAACAATTCATTGGAATGATTATTTTAATATGGAATCCAATGAGAGGATTATTGTTTGTGCGTATTTTTAGTTTTTTTTTATTTTAATGTTTAGAATTGATGTATTCTAATTAAGGATACGAATTATCAAGGGTCTAATAAAAATTTATTTAAATCATTATCAACTAAATGGATATCTCTATCAATATTATTGATAAATGTTTATTTACATATATAGTAATAAACAATTTTTTATTTTTACAATATGCATTTTTGCCTAGTCTGCCAATTAGTGCTGGTTTTTTTTTTTAAAAAAAAAAAACAGCAACAAAATGATGATAAATGCATTGTTTGATGAATTGAGTTGGAGTGGTATTTTTAAAAAGAAAAAAAACTCACATACTCTATTCTTATTATGATGTTTTTATTTGCTAATACAAGAACAATAATAAAGCCTAAAATCATAAGTGGCATTCAAAATAAATCAATAGAGTTTAATTGTGCTATATTAGCAAATATTTTAGGTATTAACAATCAAGGCGCTTTTGTCATTGAAATGAAGATTATCCCTTGAGGTATTAACAAAGTGCGCTTTCCGGAGGGTGAGGTTTCCTCGAATCCAAAAAAAAAAATGTTGTTATAATATATATTGGTATACATGATTTTGCACCGGGTGCAAAAATTAAAAGTCAATACTTGTCTGAACCCATTAATAATATGTTTTGTAGATTAATTTATATTGATCAAAGACATCATTGTCTCAATATTTAAAAAAATAATATTAAAATACTGTGACTTTAAATTTTTATAAATCAAATCAGGTGTTTTACTAAGTTGATACGGTCACAATCAAGCGAGTTATATAAAATATCAACCAACTTGATTTAGTGATTTTAATAATCATGATACCCACAATGAAGCTAAATCTCTAAGATTGATGCCCATAATTATATGTAATGACTATTTTTTAGTTGTTGAATCAATTAAAGGTTTTTTTTCCAGTTTTTTCATTAAGATATCTTAAAATACATTCGAGGCATATTAATCGGTAGCAGCTTGATTTGTCTAAAATTCCAAGGATTGATATTATTATTTTTTTATCTGAGGATTTTATTTTTAAAATTTTCTTTGACTTCATCAAATCACTGTAAGAACATATAAATTTATTTTCAATTAACATATAAAAGTAAACCAAAATTATCGATTAAAAAAAAAAACTGAGTTGCCAGACGATGTACGTTTTTAGAATCACCAACCGGGAACCGTGGCTCACCAAACCCGTACGTGCGTGTGTGTGTTGTATTCTAAAGCCATATATGATCACACATATATTTGTCCGTAGACGTATAATGGTTCTCACGCACCCATCAATCATTTTCAATATCAATTTTTCCTTGTTCAAACTTCAAACTTGTACTGATTGGGGGAAAACTATGGTTTTTTTTTGTTTTAATTTTATTTTTAACATGACAAGTATACTTTCTTTGAGCAAGTCTGAGTCAAACTGCGGCCAAAACGCATGAACGGGTCAACACGGGCGGCTAACCGGCCCTTACTTGCTACAAGCCTTTTCCATCCACCATACAAAACAAACACGTAAAGTCTGTAAGAGAATATTATTAATCAAATTTGTTTCTTGAGGGATATGAGCGCCCTTTGAACTGTCAATCTCCCTGTTAATTCCTCTTATTACATGTTTCTTGAGGAATATGAGCATCCTCAAATCAGTTTACTTATGAATCAATGCTAAATCTTTTTAAGAAAAATATGACATTTACAATAACCTGAGAAAATTTAATATATTTTTCTTTCAGATGTTGAGCCATAGTCAATGAAAGGAGCAAATTTCTTTCATAGTCACTGGGTCAACTTGCTATATTCTATAGTGTAATGGCTATTTTCATTACTGTAGATTACAAAACAATATACATAAAACTATGCGAAGCGTTTCTTCCATGTTTGGTTTGGTCTACCTGCAGTCTGCAGGCCCTGCGATTCAACCATTTTCTTACAAGCAGTGTTTTTCTTATATGGGGTTGTGAGGAGGCTGAAGATATAAAGAAGAAAAGGAAGAAGACAGTAGCAGGTCTGATCATGAAAGAAGACGAAACTGATCATTTATGGCGGATTGTATTATTCATGTTCTTAATCTTGATTACAGGTACGTACTAATCTTTTTTGGCTTAGATTCTTTCTTTTCTTGTTCTAATTCCTAGGATTTGATGATCATGGTATTGCTTTATGCTTTTATAGTTGCTTTGATCGATAGTATAAGCCTTGAGCATGGCACGAGTACAATCACAACTCCCTAACTTCATTAATTACAAATAATTTACCTGTTCATGTTTATTATCCTTCCATGGTGTCCAAAAATATTTTCTGAAATCCTATATTCAAGGAATTGAGATGCCGATGACCTGACTAGAATGTTCTGTTTCTGCTAATTAATTGTAGGTTCAGTAGTAGTGTCTGGAGATTCGCTTGACACGGATAGACAAGTCCTTCTTGACTTGAAATCATTCCTCGAAGAACGAAACCACGTAAACAGAGGACAGTACTCTCGGTGGAACCAGCAGAGCTCAAATCCCTGCAACTGGTCTGGAATCCTATGCACACTTGATGGCTCAAGAGTTAGAGGCATTAACTTAGCTGCCAATAACATCTCTGGAGATTTGTATGGCAACTTCTCTTCCCTGACGGCCCTCACTTACCTCGATCTTTCTCAAAACACTTTGAGCGGTGCTGTTCCTGGTGACTTGAGCAACTGTCAGAATCTTGTTTATCTTAACCTCTCACATAACATCCTTGAGGGTGAGCTCAACCTGACTGGCTTGACCAAATTGGAGACTCTTGATTTGTCTACGAATAGGATTTTTGGTGGAATTCAGTTCAGCTTTCCGGGAATTTGTAACAACTTGATTGTGGCAAATGTCTCAGCGAATAATTTCAGTGGTGGGATTGATAATTTCTTTGATGGCTGCTTGAAGTTGCAGTATCTTGATTTAAGCTCCAACTTTTTCAGTGGGGCAATATGGAAAGGTTTTTCAAGGCTGAAGGAGTTTTCTGTGTCTGAGAATTATCTCAGCGGAGAAGTTTCAGGGTCATTCTTTGCTGAGAATAAGTGTAGCCTGCAAGTGTTGGACTTATCAGGAAACAATTTCATTGGTAAGGTACCAAGCGAGGTATCAAATTGCAGGAATTTGTCTATTTTGAATCTGTGGGGAAACAGTTTCACCGGAGAAATTCCATCTGAGATAGGTTTGATTTCAAGTCTAGAAGGTTTGTTCTTGGGGAACAACACATTTTCTCCGACTATACCAGAGTCTCTTTTGAACTTAGGTAACTTGGCCTTTTTGGATTTGAGCAGAAATCATTTTGGGGGTGACATACAGCAGATATTTGGGAGATTCACACAGCTGAAGATTCTGGTGTTACACGGGAATTCATATATCGACGGCATAAATTCTTCAGGCATTCTCAAACTACCTAATCTAGTTGGATTAGATCTGAGCAACAACAGCTTCACGGGTCCATTACCTGTTGAAATCTCTGAAATGCACAACTTGAAGTTCTTGATCCTAGCGTATAATCAATTTAACAGCAATATACCACAAGAATATGGAAATTTTCAAGGCTTGCAAGCTCTTGATCTCTCCTTCAACAACCTAAGTGGACAAATACCTTCTTCTCTTGGAAAGTTGAGGTCACTCTTGTGGTTAATGCTTGCAAACAACACGTTGACAGGTGAAATTCCGGCTGAATTGGGAAGCTGCACTAGTTTGTTGTGGCTGAACCTTGCCAACAACCAGCTCTCTGGGAGTATTCCGCGTGAATTGATGAAGGTAGGAATGGACCCCTCGCAAACATTTGAATCAAACCAGCAGGATGAAGGCATCATCGCTGGCTCAGGTGAGTGTTTGACAATGAAGAGGTGGATTCCTGCAGATTATCCACCATTCAGTTTTATATATGCAATTCTAAATCGGAAGACCTGCAGAAGCATATGGGATAGGTTGATTAAAGGGGTTGGCCTTTTCCCGGTATGTGCAGCAGGATCAACTGTCCGTACACTTCAAATCTCAGGCTATCTTCAACTGAGCGGCAACCAGCTTTCTGGAGAGGTCCCTGGAGATATTGGTAAGATGCATAGTTTCAGTATGATACATTTGGGTTTCAATAACTTGAGCGGTACGCTCCCTCCACAGATTGGACAATTGCCACTGGTAGTCTTAAACCTCACCAAAAATACCTTCTCCGGTGAAATTCCAAATGAAATTGGGAACGCCGAATGCATAAAGAATCTTGATTTATCTTGCAACAACTTCTCTGGCACGTTTCCTGTAAGCTTGAACAACTTGAGTGAGCTTAGCAAGTTTAACATCTCTTACAATCCTTTAATTTCTGGTACAATCCCAACAGCTGGGCAGTTGGCAACATTTGAGAAAGATTCCTACCTTGGCGATCCACTCCTGAAATTTCCCAGCTTTATCAACAATTCCATGGGTTCCCCGCCAAATCAATATCCAAAAATCGAGAAGAAAGAGCCTAAAAAGTGGGTTGCAGTTCTGGTGCTGTTCACAATGACTGTGGCATTATTAATTTGCGGACTTGCTTCACTTGTAGTTTGCATGCTGGTGAAAAGTCCAGCAGAGTCACCAGGATACCTCTTAGACGACACCAAACACCTCCGGCATGACTTTGCATCATGTTCAGGGAGTTCATCTCCATGGTCGTCAGATACAGTTAAGGTCATACGTTTGGACAGAACAGCATTCACTCATGCTGACATCTTGAAGGCAGCAGGCAATTTTACAGAAAGCAGAATCATTGGGAAGGGAGGTTTTGGAACAGTGTACAGAGGAGTATTGCCTGATGGAAGAGAAGTGGCAGTTAAGAAGCTACAGAGAGAAGGAATTGAAGGTGAAAAGGAATTTCGAGCTGAAATGGAAGTTCTAACTGGAAATGGCTTCGGCTGGCCTCATCCAAATCTAGTAACACTTTATGGGTGGTGCCTTGATGGTACAGAGAAAATATTGGTGTATGAGTATATGGAGGGTGGAAGCTTGGAGGATCTTATATCAGATAGGACGTGGCTAACATGGAGGAGACGTATTGACATAGCAATTGATGTGGCACGCGCATTAGTATTTCTTCACCATGAGTGCTACCCTGCGATTGTGCACCGTGATGTCAAGGCTAGCAATGTCCTGCTAGATAAAGATGGCAAGGCACGAGTCACTGACTTTGGTCTTGCTAGATTTGTTGATGTCGGGGATAGCCATGTGAGCACAATGGTGGCTGGCACCGTTGGGTATGTTGCGCCGGAATACGGACAAACTTTCCACGCGACTACCAAAGGCGATGTGTACAGTTTTGGGGTACTGTCAATGGAACTGGCAACAGGGAGGCGAGCTGTGGATGGAGGAGAAGAGTGCCTATTGGAATGGGCTAGAAGGGTGATGGGAAGCGGCAGACATGGATTAAGTAGAGCTAGGATACCAGTAGTGCTTCTGGGCTCAGGGTTGGCTGAGGGAGCAGAGGAGATGTGTGAGCTACTAAGGATTGGAATAGGATGCACGGCAGAGGCACCACAATGTAGACCAAACATGAAGGAGGTGCTAGCAATGCTAATAAAACTATCATGCTGATTTTAATTCATTCCTTGTGCTGATTTTCAAGATTAGATGACGATCATGAGTGGTCAGTTGCCCTCATAAGTTGTCCATATACAAGTCTAGCTACGCTACTCTAACAACATCACAGGAAAACACACTGCACAGATTCTGATTGTACACCAAAACATTCTTCATTTTGTTTGAGAGTTGAAAATTCACTCATGAGCAACGCTCTGAACCACAACTTCTACTTTCTTCCAAGTTCGTTCGGGATATTTTCCATTTCTCTTCGTATATTTGGGACAGCTGCTGTTCAAATATTGTAAGAAAAACCTAAAATCAAACCAAACCAATGACTTTTCCTCTGTGTCAAAGAATATATATTAGTTAGAGGAGGGTGTTCGGTGGAGGAGATTTCAAATTCCACGCATCTAGATATCTTGAATGCCTTTTTTGCTATAAAAAAAAATGTTAAATATAAAAATATTAATTTTCTTCCATCACATTATCCCCAACCCACGAATGTTATTTTAAATAGACAAACAATATCTTTACTTTTACCAATATTAATAAAATTGGTGTAGACTTGTAACTTATTTGAACAACTAATATATATTTTAATGATTTTACTACATGTGTGAAGTAATTTGGAAGCTGATTTATTATCTTATCGTGTAATTTTATTTCTTTTATAACGTTAAATTTATTATTAGATTCTATAGATTCAATTTATAAAGGTATAATATTATATTTGTATAAAACTTCCTTATAAACCAAACCCAATAAAAATATATTATTTAGATTTTTTATTTTAAATTAAACACAAATACTACATTCTCACCAATTATATTTCTTGCAATCATATCCCAAGACAACTATGAGAATCCAAAAGATCTATATTAATGCTTGTTTGGTATTGTTTATAATTATATCTGAGTGTGTTTTAAAATTATATTTACTTTAAAAAGTACTAAATTAATATTTATTTGATGATTATTTCGATAATTTTAATATATTAATATTAAAAATTAATATATATGTATATATATGTTGCATTCTTTTAATTAAAAGTAAAAACTATAAAAATATTAAAAATAATAAAAGATTTACAAGAATTCTTGTAGGTTCAAAATCACATCAAGATTTAACTTATCATTTTATATAATAATTATCTTCGAGTGATTTTTAAACTAGTCATTTTATAAAATGAAAAACTCAAAACAATTTAGTGAAAGTCCTTTGAGACTCAATTATAAAAACTTTATATAAGCAAAATTCAACTTAATTTTATAAGAGTCGACTAAAAAAAAAAACATTTGTGAAAATCCTCTAAAACTCAAACACAAAAGAAAATAAAAAAGTCCTTTAAAATTTAAAAATTAAAAAAAAAATATCTGTGTGAGCTCTCTAAACCTCAATCACAAAAGAAAATATGAGAATTCTTTGAGACTTAAAAGTATTACCAGAAGGAATAAAGGTTTATAAGAGTTTTATTAGCTCAAAATAAAATAGGAATCTTATTGGGTTTAAATTTGCCAAAGTTTTAACAGCTTTCCTGGGCTAAAAAGGAAAAAAGTTTGCAACAGCCTTGCTAGGCTTAAAATAGAAAGAAATTTCCTGGGTTTAAATTGGCTAAAATCTTGGTAAAGACTCAGATTTGCTGGAGCATTGCGAGGCTAAAAATGAAAAATGTTTGTCGGAGCTTTCCAGAAACAGAGTCTTTAGATAGCTTCTTTATGCTTCTTAATGGAAAACAAAATTGTTGAACTTTGATGTTTCAAATTATTCAACATAATTTTGTCATTCTATACTACTAGACTAGGCAAGCATCTTTCCTGAATTTATAATGGGAAACGAGTTCATGATGCTTCGACTCTGAAGGTAACTGAATAGCACTTGGAACTATTAATTGGACAATTCATGGCTGTAGAATCCACACATCTGAAGAAGAAAAAATTAAAATGGAAAGGAGAATCCACTGCTAATGGGTCTCGTTCGATCTTAAATTGTGCATTCCTGTTTGCATTATGTCTAGTTGTAGCTCCTGTCACCTTCGCTTTGTTTCATAAAGCATAATTTCATCCAGGTTGAGAGTCGCCGAAGATTTAGCATCCTTCGATCTTGGGATCAAGATGGGCTCGCTTCGATCTTCTTTTGAGTGCTGTATCATCTATTTACCATGATTATGTTGGCGCCAATACGAAACTGTGCTATTGTGCCTTGTAAACGAAGTTTATGTCCTTCAATTCTTTTTCTGTAGGTATCGTGTTGCAGAGATAGCATGGGTACAGGATAATCCACCAGAAGGATTAGAACAAAGAACCGAAGTTTATGTTCTTATTTTTCTGGCATATTATATGTATCTTCATCTTATCTCTGTTTGTGTGTGCGAGTGTGCACGTTTATTATTTTCTTCTTTTTCTGGTAGCGAAGTGACAATTGGTGGGTTAACACCATATATTACAGGATAATCCACTCGAAGGGGAACAATGAATATCTAATCTGTGTGTATGTTTTCTCCTCTCTTCTTTTCTTTTCTGGTTTTCAAGTGATAATGAGAATGCGAAGACTGAGCCTTAAAGTACACTTTCTCTAGGTGCTAAAAGAGGATATGACGCGGACTGGTATATCTAAGAACATCAGAACAGGGCTGCAGGATGCAGTGAAAAAATGTGTAATTTTCATAGATCGGATGCTATGGAAATATCCATTTTTTATAACCAATAATCCTTCATCCCATGATCGTGGATCTCATTCTTTTTGTACAATATTTTAAACTGAATCCATCAAAATAGGAAAACTCATTTCCCATCTGTAGCAAGTCAAGTTCTTTGTGTCCCGAAGAGAAATACAAAGGAAACTGAGCTCATAAGCCCTTACCTTATTATTGTTAGTCAGCAGAACCACCAGTTGTCCCATTTTATTTATCCACGTGTCTATTTTCAACTGTCTCAAAATGTTTTGTCAAAACATGCTATGAAGTGTTTAGTTTTTCATTATACTTGTTAAAACCATATGTATTTGATGCTATGAAGTGTTTAGATTCGGTATAAGTTAAAACCTTTAAAGATCAGAAACGCCATAACTATAAAAAAATTCTCAAAATATTTAATTTTATATCAAAAGATGATTACGAGAGAGAATGACAATGATGAAAGGTTGGAGTAATTTTGGATGATGTGGTATTATATTTATTGCCTTTTTTTTAATCTTTATAAAAACGGGGCGAACAAATCTCGGATGAAGGGAATATTTAGTGTTTTGATCCAAATTTCAAGAGTTCAAATCCAAACGTAAAAGGGCATTAGCAGTAAGCAGAAACATGGCTAAGCAGTAAGCAGAAGTAGTGGTGTGGGTGATTAATTGATTATGAATATAAAACATTGGTTTGCAGGCATTTATGATTGTTTTTTCTGCTGCTGTTGTTGGTAGTAGTAGTGGCATACAAGGTTCAACGCGTAGCTCGCTATTAAGCTTGAAGGATCGTTTTTCTTACCAAGTCTTCTCTCTTACCGCCCATCCAATCCAATATTATAACATGACAACCCTGCACGTCCTTCACTTGCCTACTCCCAACTATCTTCTCTTTAATTGTTCAACTTCGCAGCCATTTTATTACGTGCAAAGCTAAACCACCCTTCAAACACCATCCAATGTCACCACTGCTGCTGCTGCGGCCACCGTTTTGTTAACAAACAACGTTACCCTTTCCTACACCACCTCGAGAGAATGGAAGGTCGACAGAACTGGCCAATCTCCTCCCTTTCTCTGCTTTTACTTTCCAATCTTTTTTTCATCCTTGTAAACTCCACTTCCGCAGTAGACTCTTCTTCTGTGGCTGCATACACACCTCCGGATAACTATCTAATTGATTGTGGATCACCGCAGGATACCAAGCTTGATGATGGCCGAACCTTCAAATCTGATTCTGCCTCGCGGAGTTACCTTGAAACCAATGAAGATGTACAAACTTCTGTCGATTCCATTTCCGTAAAAGGGTTTTCTGTCTCTTCTTCTGCGCTCCCTTTATTTCACAGTGCAAGGATTTTGACGGCTGTTTCAAAATATACATTTTACATCACTCGTCCAGGGTGGCATTGGGTTCGTTTTTACTTTCACCCGCTTCCTCACCCTGTATACAATCTAACCAGTGCTGTTTTCAGTATCACCACTGATGAGGTTGTCCTCTTACACGACTTCTTTGTCAAAGATAACTCCACACTGGTTTTCAAGGAATATCTCTTTAATGTTTCCGGTGATAGATTCTCCCTCCTTTTCAAGCCCAAGGAGAGATCTTTTGCATTCATCAATGCCATCGAAGTTGTGTCTGCCCCGGACGGTCTTATCTCTGATTCTGCATCCACAGTTCCCCAAGGTGGAACTTTAAATGGTTTGTTTCAGCATGCTTTTGAAGTGTGTTATCGGTTGAATGTTGGAGGACCAACCATAACTCCAATGAATGATACCTTGTCAAGGACATGGCTGCCTGATACCCCATACAACGTCTTTCCCCAAGGAGCGCAGAATGCATCTATTATTCCCAGTGCTGTCAAATACCAGCAAAGTGGAGCTACTCCATATATCGCACCGAGCTGGGTTTATGCAACTGCAGATGAAATGGCAGAATCTGAGACGCTGCAACCAAACTTCAATCTGACATGGCAGATGAATGTTGATCCTGGATTTTCGTACTTGATCAGAATGCACTTCTGTGACGTTGTCAGCCAGGCCCTTAATGATTTGTACTTCAACGTGTACATAAACAGCATGATGAGTGTGTCAGGTCTTGATCTTTCTTCCATAAACAATGCCCTTTCAACTGCATATTATACAGATTTTGTGCTCAATGCCTCGTCCATCAGGAATGGTTCCGTCAGGGTTCAGGTTGGCCCTGCTTCCGGCATGCAGTCAGGCATCTCTAATGCTATTCTTAATGGATTGGAGGTCATAAAGATTAGCAACTCAGTGAGGAGCTTGGATGGTTTATTTGGCGTTGATGGATCATCAGGTAGAGGACGTACAATGAAGATTGTTGCGGGTGTTGGGCTTGCAATGGGGGTGACAGCAATGCTGTTACTTGCAATTGTGTGCATCCGGTGGCAACAGAGGCCTCGAGATTGGGAGAAGCTAAACAGCTTCTCGTCATGGCTCCTTCCTCTCCACACCAGCCAATCTTTTTTCTCGACCAGCAAGAGCAGCTCGACGAGATCAAGCATCTTTGGTTCCCGGACAAGCAAAAGTGGTTATTCTAGCTACTTTTCTAATCAAGGTCTTGGCCGGTACTTCAGTTTTAGTGAGTTGCAGAATGCCACACAAAATTTTGATGAGAAGGCAGTGATTGGAGTTGGTGGGTTTGGAAAAGTTTATCTTGGAGTGTTTGAAGATGGAACAAAGATGGCAATAAAACGAGGGAACCCAGGATCAGAGCAGGGCATAAACGAGTTCCAGACAGAAATACAAATGCTTTCCATGCTAAGGCATCGCCACCTTGTATCACTTGTTGGCTTCTCAGATGAACAATCAGAGATGATTCTTGTTTATGAGTACATGGCTAATGGCCCCCTTCGCGACCACATCTATGGCTCAAAAAAAGCCCCTTTGTCATGGAAACAACGGCTTGAGATTTGCATTGGTGCAGCTCGAGGTTTGCATTATCTGCACACCGGCGCAGCACAAGGCATCATCCACCGCGATGTAAAAACCACAAATATACTTGTTGATGAGAATTTGGTTGCAAAAGTATCAGACTTTGGGCTTTCCAAAGCTGCACCAATGGAACAACAGTATGTGAGCACTGCCGTGAAGGGTAGCTTTGGATATCTTGATCCTGAGTACTTCAGGAGACAGCAGCTTACTGAGAAATCTGATGTTTATTCGTTTGGAGTGGTTTTGTTTGAGGTTTTATGTGCAAGGCCTGTATTAAACCCGGCATTACCAAGAGAGCAGGTGAATTTGGCTGAGTGGGCAATGCAGTGTCACAGGAAGGGAGTGCTTAACAAGATAATTGATCCACATATCGCCGGAAGTATCAACGAAGAATCACTGAAAACATACGTGGAAGCTGCGGAGAAATGTTTAGCAGAACATGGTGTTGACAGGCCTGGCATGGGAGATGTATTGTGGAACCTAGAATATGCCTTGCAGCTTCAGGAGACTTCCTCTGATCAAACTCAAACAGATCTTCCAGAGGATAAAAGCACCAGTCACATGATTGCCTTTGAAAAGCCAAATGGAAAAGTTTGTGGAGGAGACTCTGGTGTTTCTGTTAGTGATGATTCTCAAGTAACTGTTACTTCTCCTTTATTCTCTCAGATTGAGAATTTTCAGGGAAGGTAAGGAACTGATTACGAATTAAACAACTAAATAAATGGTAGCAGCATGCACTTGTTGGCGGTATATCTACGTCTCTATGCATGACCGTAGCTGCTCTCAGAAATGTCCTAAACGTCGGCCAACATTGATGCGGTGGGAATTTTTCAAACAAAAAAAATCCCTTTATTTCTTCTTTTTTTTCAGTATACTAAACTGGGTTGTTTGTAGATGATTCTGCTGGGCAGACCTGATTGCTTCTTATTTATCATTTTTTTATTTTATTTTTTCCCTTTAAATTGTCGTGTTTGGTTGCTTAATTAGTAATAGGGCATCATCATGTATAATTAATAGCACTCGACCAATGATCCAATGCTCCCATGATTATTATCCATTAATCAAGTATTAAAAAAAAAAAAATTGGAACTCAGATGACTTTGTGACTTTAAGAACAACGGTCTATCCAAGCAGAAGAGTCTAATTTTTCAGATCTATTATTAGTAGCAACCAGCAAGTTGCTCGCACGTTGTTTCAAATCTGCTTTTAAGATGCTTAAACTTATAAGCAATTAGAGCTTCAATTGGATTGTGGAAAGTTTTGGGAGAAATAATGTGAAAGCAGGAAAACCTCTTTTGGTTTTTTTAAAATTTAAATTTTTAAAAAAAAATTATTTTTATTATGTTTTTTTAAATTGTTTTCACGTGTTGATGTAAAAAAAATATATTTTAATTTATTTTAAAAAATATTTTAAAAAATAATCATTATCATACTCGTTATCATATTTCTGTTAAGGCTTTGATTTTACAAATTAACTCTTTTATTAAAAATATTCCAAGTTTTTTATATTTGAATATTAATATTACTTTCTTAATTTTAAGATTATGAGATAATTTTACTCTTTACATAGACTTTAACATCATAAAATATTTTTTTCTTAATTATATAAATTTCATAATAAAAATTTAAGTTTATTAATTTTAAGATAATATTTCATTTTAAAAGATATTTTTATTTTTATTTTTATTTTTTTAATATTTTGTTACCAAAATGATTTTCAAAATTATATAAAAAAATTAAGAGTGTTTATCAAAAAAAAAAAATATAATAAAAGTTGATTGATTCATATATCTTATATATTAAATATATTTTCTCATATACCCTATTAAGAATTTTCACTCTCATATGCCCTTATATATTCATCTTATATGCTCTTTTATCATTTTTAGATGAAAAAATGTTCTACTACCCGTACAATAAAAAATTAAAAAACCTAAAGAAAAAAAAAATAACTTGTAAAATCTTCAAAAATATGTTTATGACAACGAAACAATTTTTTGCAAGACATGGGTTCTTAAAACGTTTCATTAGCTTCCAATTATTTTTATAAATTATTTCAATATTTTGGGATGTTCTAAGTTTTATATTCCAGGTTTTATAATTTCTATTTTTTATATATAAAATTACTTTTTGAGCTTCTCAA
>Ga0325410_1000077_pt1 | contig 89791 bp, 42 predicted proteins | sample PopdelMetagenome_16_FD_206182 | JGI IMG/M metagenome (GOLD analysis project Ga0325410, IMG submission 206182) | Populus deltoides microbial communities from Bellville, Georgia, United States - Xylem-PdIQD-R3 | ecosystem: Host-associated > Plants > Phyllosphere > Stem > Wood/Secondary xylem... | reverse complement strand
TTCATGTGAATTACTGTTAGAAATTAAATATTTAAATGACTTATATTTTAAGACAGCTAAATATTAAAATAATTATTTAAAGAAAAAAATATATTATCTGTAGAGAAATATAAACTCTAAAATTATTTAATAAAATCTTGAGAATCTAATTTCTTGTAAAATTTATTATTTACATTGCATGCACATATTACGAGAAATTCAACCATCACTTGGCTAGTAAGTGTCAGATCATTCGAGCATCATCTGAACTATCTGGATTTTTATTTTATTTCAATCAACCATCATATATATATATATATATATATATATATATATATATATATATATTTTGAAAGAGATGTGGACAAGTACCAGAAGACCTAATTTAAGCCCCACATCGTCCCATATGCATGTGAACATGTTCCCATCAAATTGCCCGTTCACTCAAGCAAATCCAAGTCATGCTCATTTATTTCACTTGATTTTTGGACTACCCAACACCATTGAATTCCTGTCATTATGGTGACCCAAAATCAAAATCTTTTGTACTCGGAGATTTTAATTTTGTTTGAAGGCGAGATTGCACACGTACGCGACATTATTACTGTGAATTTGTGATCTACCTCTAGTTAATTTCTAATCTGATTTTTTATCATAGATTACTTTCATGTCTCTTGTTGACATAAGAACACCAAGTTAACAATAATAAAAACTAGTATTAGAATATTTCCCCAGCCCGAATTACATTTTGCTCTTATTTCTTCTAAATAATTATCTTAATTAAAGAGTTTAAATTGTTAAGTGACATATTAAAAATGGTTTTACATTAGTTTCTAATAATTTCAATTAGATAACAATCCACGTTAATTTTTGGACCGGCAATTTTGTGCACGAAACACAGCCATAACCTTATGAAATCCCTCCCTGCCTTTTAATTCATAGCATATCTTCTGTAAAATATAGATATGACATGCAGCTGAATCAAGAACAGTAACTTGACGAATGATACAGTGTGATTACAAGTTTTGGCTCTAGTGCTCGGATTGCACTGATTGTTCATCATGAATAGTAAGTGGACGGTTGATTTTCCCAGATATAGGTAGGGCCATGGACATTGTTTGATTCGACATCAGCGTGTGTTATAGAGTGTGTTTGTTCTATTGTTGTTTATGCGTTTAAAGTAAACCATGAAAAATACATGTTTGGTAACATATAAACAACTATTTACTCTTTGTAGGTCTCAGTTAACCTTTTTTTTTTTTATTTTATTAAAAGCAACTCTAAGTTGCTTCTCAACTACTATACTACAATTATAAAACATAAAACCAGGAAGTGCAGAGTGTAATTCAATCTGCACTTCCCATAAATAGTCTTTACTGTTTATGATCAGATCTCATTCCGAACCTAAATGTATTGGACTAAATTCGACACAGAAAAAATAAATTCATTTTTTTATTTTTAATTATATTTTATTCAAAAAACTAATATTTAACATTATTTAATGATATTATATAAATTAAAAGAAGATTGCATTATGTCGTAGCATTTTCAGAATTTGATCGTAATTTCAATTTTGTTCTTGATGATATTTTACCTGATTTTGTTGCACGTTTAAAAAACCATGAAAACTGTAGTCCTTGTCGGATGAATTTCGTACGTGATAAAATTGTAGATAGTTTAATGGAACAATAAAAAATATTTTATATAAATTATTATTTATTTCAAGATATAACAGTAGTATTTAAATCTATATATAATATTTAAATTAAAAATCATCAATATTAGTATATATCTTTTCTAGTTATTTTATAACTTCAATTTTAAAGTATTTTTAACCAAATATGTGATCATCATGCTTGGGCAATGGTGATGCCATTTAGGAGAAATCTCTTAGGTTTTATTTCTTGCTTTTTGGCCAAAAAGAGATAAAAGATATTCATAAATATCTAAGCCAATTAGAGTGGTGAGTGGATATATGTATCCACATAATTAGTCAATGTAGCAAACTGAACATTGTTACGACTTTCATAGAGAAGTTACAACATTTTTAGAGAAGAAAAAACCAAGAAGCCCCCACCTGAAAAAAGAAAAAAAAGAAGCACGCATTTACTAAAACTTGCATCAATATCATCCCAAAGTATTGATCTTTGCCTAGACTGGATCATCAGCGTTTATAACCTCCTCTGGATCATCATACCAAAGATTGGATCCATAGAGCTACGAATAGGTAGTTAAAGATGAAATACAGAATCAAGAAAAAGAAAAAAAAGGGAGTAAACTAGAAAAATCACAAGTATTAAACAAGGCCGAAGAGATTAGGATTAGGGATAAGGTTTTTACCAGTTGTAAAGAGAAAAATACTTGACCTATGATGTTTTAAAAGCTCCGGTAGAGAGTTCTGGCCTGCGCAAAACCCCAGGATTTGGAGGGAGGGATCGAGTCAATATTTCCGTCAAAATATTCCATGTGTTGGTATTGGTAATAGGTTTTGAGAATGTTTAGGTACGTACAAATATCAATCAACCGGGAGGGGAGCAAAGGCATAATACGGCCTCAAATTTACTTTTTTAAGTACACCATCTATCTCGAATTAATGGACGAACCATTAATGGATATACAATACAGCTTGCAATTTATAATTTATGGCCATATATACCTTTGAAGGAGGAAGCCAAGAACAGGTCTTTATAATTACTCCACCAAACATCTAATTGTATTACAAATTAGTTGGGGAAAACCTTCATTAATTTGCTTGCTCAGAGTTGCAACCATTCGATGAATCTCCATTCTTAAATATGCCAAACCCTAGTAACTACGAATATTTGTTTAATCTCTTGACCTTTTAAATTCAAATTATATGATTAATATTGAAAGAAATTTCATTTTTTTTCTAAATATATGGGAGCGCGTTTTTAAAATCATCTAGAAATTTAGTTTCAATTGATATGCTAATTGATTAAAAATACTTTTATTTCCAAATAAAAAAATAATTCTAAACGTATCATGTCATTGTAGTGAGTGTACGTGTTATTAAAATTATCTAAAAAGAAATTTATTCTTAATTAATTTAAGAACATCCTTATTTTTAAATAAAAAAAATCATAGTGTAACATATTGCATGGAGCTAATTAATTAGTGGGTGCTCTTGATTCGTGCTAAAACAAATATATAATCGGAATAAATAAATAAATGACTATATATTACTCATCTTTAGATCGGTTTTAGGTAAGGGGAGCCCGCTGTAGGGATTTGGAATTGCATCTAAATTAAAAAATGACAGAATATCTAGCTATGAGCAAGTTGGTGCGGCAATATATGGCCAGATGATGCCCACTCTTGCATCCTTGTCGTCTTTATTATCTATCGTGAGGAGTTGGAATTGCATTAGAACACACATGCAGAATATGACCTCAAGTGGGGCATAGCGCACTTTCAAATCATATAGTGATTCATCACATTAATGAGTCTAATCTAACCTCTGTGGTTTGAAAGGCTTTTTTTTTTTTTTTTTTCCTAGCCGTCTTGTTTATTTTATTTAAAAGAAAAAAATTATCATTACAAATTCTTGGACCAATAAAAATAACAAAATAGATCTGTCGTCATTTTATGTAATATTATGTCATATTCTATATTCCTTTCATTATATATATAATCACATCGAGTTTATATGAAATCTAATGAAATTATGTAATTTTTTTTATTTTTATTTTTTAAAAAAAATTCATAACATCAACGAAACCAATAATGAGTTTTGACAGATATAAGAATTTTAAAATTTTAAAATTTTAAAATAATTTTTTTTAGGATGAGAAAATAATTCAAAGGAATTATAATGGAAATAAGGAATTAAAGTTAAGAAAGAACTGTACGAAAATGATTTAGTATAAACCCTGAAAAATAAAAATCAGAACGTTACTATGAAATTGAAATAAGTCCATATATGAAATAAATGATATAAAAAAAGAAGAAAAATAGATATATTTTGAAATAAAAAAATGATTCAAAGGATTTAATGGAAAAATTAATACGATTCATGCAAGGATGAAACAAAAAATTCAAATTTTTAGTGTAAAATAACTTTCTAAGTAGTTTTATGCTATCAAATATAACTTTCTCTCTGATGGGCTAATAGAATAAAATGTTACATGTAGTTTCCTGACATATCCTTCTATCTAGGGATAAAATTTCAAGATAATCGGAGTTCGTAAAGGCCTTGCAAGAATGTTGATAAATTAGACTAATATAAAAATAAAACAAGGGCTCATTAGGGGGAAAATGGTCTTCTGAGCTAAAATTCATCCTTTCTTCTTCTTCCTATTTTTGGTGTGAAAGTTGTTGGATAATCAGAAGAAAAAGGAGAAAAGTCAAGTTTAACACCAAAACAATTCTAGTGAGAAAGCATGAATTAAGCATGGTAAATGAGAGAATGAGTGATTAACATCATCAAACACAAGATTAAGAGAGACAACTCAAGTGAGAAGGAAGAAATAGAGAGAGAGAGAAACATTCGGCCACACTAAAAGGAAAAAGAGGGGTTGAAAATTTTTGACAGCTTAGCGTTCAAAGCTCATTAATTTGTTGGGTAAGAGGCTATACACTCAATTGTACAAGTTAAACAAAGATTTATGAGTTTTATGTATGAATTCTTAGATTTTGAGTTAGAGTTCTTGAATGAACATTGGGGGAAATGTAAAATGTAAAATGTTGTAATTGAGATGGAATATGATGAAAATAACTTGAATTGATAACAATTAAAGATGAAAATTGGGTGTTTTCCATGGGATTAGAGCTGACCATTTTGGAAAAATCAAAGTTATTGGGAATTAAAGTTAATGTTTGTTGAATTATATATATTTGGTATGTGTTGATGTGATAATGATGATTTGAAATGGATTTAATAAATTTCATTTAGAGTAATTATATCTCGATATGTATTTCAAAATTAGAAGTTTACGAGGCATTGATTTGATAATTGGGTTTTAGTTACGTGATTGTGAAATTATATGATTTGTATATGGTAACGTATTGAGTGAATAAATCATGTGTGGAATAGATTATGGAAATTTACTTGTGATAATCATGAATTTATTAGGATACTTGAGAAGGATTTGAGGATAGAAAAGTTGAAATTGAATAAATAGTGATGGATGATGACTAGTATGTGTGGAAAAATGTTAACGCAAATGGTTGCATATGTATTGAACGAGAGTATGGTGATTTTACCCCTATTGTGTTAAATGAATGAATAAATGTGAAATGTGATTTTTTTTTTGTTCGAATTATGATTTAATGATGTTAAAATGACTTTGGACAATGTTGTTTATGTATGGCAATAAGCTAGAGGTTGAAAAGGGTTTTTAACGGGTGAAAATCCTTGTTTGACCGAAACTTTTAATTGAAAAAAAGGAAGAGGTATAAATATATTGTTTTAAATGGTGAGAAGTGATCATGAATGAATTTGTTGATGTATGAAAATGAGTTTAAGAATGAAGAAAACTTCTTAGGATTGTTTTCTTTAGTTAGACTGAAACTCAATAAGTGTGAAATCGGCTTAAACTTATCAATTATGATTATGTATGTATGTTGTTAATGAGTTATACTTAAACTTGAAATAAAAAAAATGTAAATGGGAATTCGATTTACTTGGTTTAAGTTATGTTTAGGTTAAGATTGTTCAAAATGGTTAATAGATAACAGTTGGTATAACTTTGTTCTTAATGTTATGAGGTGTGTATAAGTGTGCTAATTGGATGTTATCATGGTGATAATTAAATGTAATATAAGGAGAAAAGGATGTTAATGCAAGGCTTATGAACTTAAACATTTATGAATGCATATATATGTCATGTTTAAGGTTTGAAATAGTATGAACGATAGTCCTAAAATTTGATTTCATGTAAATGATGGACAAATGAAAATGATTGTTAATTTAATGGGTAAATAAAGAGAACAAAAATTGTCTAAATGATTGAAACTTCTATAAGTCAAAAAAGAAAGGAAAATGTTATCATTCTACGTGAAAGTCTGTTAACGATTCATGTTAAATGATGATATAACATATATAATAAAGGTTAGAATGAATAAAGAGGTGAATTAATGTGTAAAAATAATCTTGTAATAGAAATTGATTTAGAACTTTGAAATTTAAAAGGTTGTTGTTGTGTATGAATGAGAACAAGTCGTAATGTTAGTTAACAATTTGTTTATGATAGCAAAATAAACATGAGAATTTGTTTATGATAGCTAAATAAACATGAGAAATGTGACCGTAAACATGAATGAGTTATGTTTGTGATTGGATTGTGAAATTATCATGATTTAAAGGTTATGGATTGTATTAAATATGGAACTAGAATGTAGTTCTTGAATAGGATGAATGAGTTGAAATCTTGTTCCAATTACATATTGCATGAACTCGTATTAATATGTTTGATAAGCTAGTAAGCCTTATAAGGATAAATTTATAGCAAACCTACTTGAATTTACAAAAAGCTGTCTGCTAATGTATGTATTGCATATCTTTAAAATAAACTGATTTGTAAAAAATAACTTGATGATTTTTTAAAAGAAATGTTTGACATCTCACATTACACCATCTCAAGGAATGAGATGAAAAATATGTTAAATAAATAAATAATTCTTAAGTCAACGATCATGATCTAGAGCATGTAATCTAAATAGAAAGAGGTAAATTAACCCCTTTGGTGACCATAACAAAAACAAAAAAAAAGGATGAGAAACCCTTTATATTTTTCTCTAAACCCATCATTGCCTTGCATATCATATATTTTGCTTTAATATCATGAATAATGATGTATAGTAAGTTTAAAATTCATGGTCTCGCAATAAAATATTATCTGCTAGTTCAAATAAACTATGATAGATGAGGTCAATATTTATCAATATGAGTAGTTCATGTTTGAAATGAGAAAATCAGTTTTTTTCCCCAATAAAAATATACATATATCCTTTGTTGCTCCACTTTGAGCAAAAAAATATATTCTTTGCTACTAATTCTAAGTTGGATCACGTACCATAATAAGAGTAAACAAAAATCATAAAAAGATTAAGAAAGCTTCAAGTAAAATTCTAAAGCAATTGCACTTCACCAATGACATATCTAAAAGTCTTGCCTTAACATCACTGTCGTGGCATTTACGATATCAAATGGCAGGTCTGCCTCATAAATTAAAAGGGTTTTGAGATTAATCATAAAATTATGATTTTAAAGGAGTCGTCACCTAGTATCACGGTCACTAGAAAACCCAATGGTATGCGAAAACCTGGTAAGGGGACTAGTTGTGTAAGGAAAATACGCATCACCCCCAGTATACTCTACCTACGGTACGCTGCATTGTTTATTGATTATTTTTTTAGGCCATGTTTCTATTCATTGGTTTTACCTAAGGTTCAAAGCAGATCTTCATTTGTTAGGAAGTTTTTGTCTTATCAGGCTAAATCCTAACTGTTCTAGAACCTAAATTTTACCATCACATTTATTTCTTACTTTGTATCTTTAAAATCTGAGGATATATTTTATAGTGTAATTTTATACCCTTCAAAAAATAAAAGTCTACAACTAATTCTTAATATTTATTGCTATTAATTCATTTAATTTAAATGAATAACATGAAAGGCAATGTATAAATATACAATGCAAACTTTAAGGAGTAGGAATATCCAATTTTAATGGTATAATCAATAAATTTGATTTCATAAAAAAAATAAACCTTATGTTTACAAAAGGTTAGTGATAGTGGTGTTAGTTTCCTAATATTTTATGTAAATAACATATTATTGTTAAGTAACGACATATCTTTACTTTAATCAGTAAAGTGTTGGCTATCTAAGAACTTCTCCATAAACAAATTAGGAGAAGCAATTTATATGTTGGACATAGATATTTATAGAGATAGATTTAGAAGGTTTTTTAGATTGTCCCAACCTATGCATATAGACTAGTTACTAAAATAGCATGGAAGAACCTAAGATTGAATTCTTATCTATTTTGCATGGAATAACTCCCTCCAAAGACATGTGTTCTAAGACACAGATTGAGAAGATATAATGGAAATGATATCCTATACTTAGCTATAAGATCCATCAATGGAGGAAGATAAACTAGAAATTTAAAATTATTTGAATTAAGATTTTTCAATAAAATATTGGGAAAATAGTAAATATCAGTCAATATATGTTTTATTCTAAATGATAGTACTCTGAGTTGGAAGAGTTCCAACTAAGAAAGCACAATTAATTCTACAACTAAATAAAAGTACACCTCCACGTTTGAGGAAACAAAAAGGTTGTTTGGATCAAGAAATTCATCAATGAACTAGGTTGGTTCCTAACATTGTTGATCCAGTTGTCATGTACTGTAATAACAATGGAGTTATTGCATAAGCAAAGGAACCAATGTATCATAAATGATCCAAATAAGTACTTAAAAAATTCCATTTGATTTGATAAATCAATAAAATAAAGATGTAAAGATAGAGCAAATACCCACTGAAGAAAATCTAGAAGAGTTACTATCCATGCAGAAGCATTAATGTTACATGGAGCAATATAGTATTAGATACATGAGCGATTGACTTTTAATGCAAGTGGAAGAATGTTAGTTTAATATGCCTTGTAACCAATTGATTGGTTACACATGACATTATTATATTCATATAAATACATATTTATTATTAATAAAGATTTAATTTATCTTTAATATTCATATAACATTAGATTAATAAATCTAGAGTAAAGATAAATTTCATGTGACAAAAATACTTTGCAAAGAAAATTATAAAGTTGTTATAATTATGAGATTCTTATTACATTAAAGCATTGTTCCTAAAATGTGTCCTGGTCGATGCTTTCTTAAATACTAAACATTATTATATTCATATAAATACATATTTATTATTAATAAAAATTTAATTTGTCTTTAATATTTATATAATATTAGATTAATGAATCTGAAGTAAAGATAAATTTCATGTGACAAAAAAACTTTGCAAAGAAAATTATAAAGTTTTATAATTATGGGATTCCTATTACATTAAAGCATTGTTCTTAAAATGTTCCTAATCACTGCTCTCTTAAATACTAGACATTCATTAGAGTTATAGAGACTGATATTTATTAAATTCTTTCTTTTATGAAAGGAAACAATTGTTCTTATAAGTTGAGGTATAAGGGATACCTCAAATTAATATGTAGGTGCTTGTTATAAAATATGTATACTAAATTGACTTGTGTGAGAATTATATATGGAAAGATCACATATGTTTATAGAAAGGCTCACGTGATGGTTGTGAAAGTTATATTTTGATCTTGTTACATGTTATCTTAATCGAGATAACAAAATGGTAGACATTAGGTATATCATGAAATACATGAAGATACCTGAGTGATCAAGAGATGATTCATCACCTTAGATGAATTAGGAAAAATGTTCAATCCGTTCTCAAATAGTATTGATTGAGAAATCCTTAATTAAGATGGAATGAGATTTAAAAAAGGTTTCAATTTTTATTCAAACGATCAATTATTATTATATAGAGAACATACATGATTAATCATGGAAGACATACTCCATGCTTTAATGTTAAATAAGAATATTATTAATGAAATGATATTAATTACATTGAGAAATAGATCGCTAAAAGGTTAAGTTAAACCATCAATGATTTATCTAATATTTTGGGGATCATGACACATTACTAGACAATGTACATAATCTTCAAAAATAAATTAATCAATTCTTGAATTGATAATAAATTAAATTATTTAATCTATTTAATTTTATTTAATTATAATTATAATTTATATTTGGGTCAACATATTAAGAATCTAATGGGTTATACACATTAAGAATTATTAATCAGAAAATTAAAATAGGATGATTTAATTAAGTATAACTTGATTAAAAATATTTTAGAAATTAAGGACTAGAATATAATTAATACAAGGATTATATTTCTAAACCTAGAAAAAATAAGGACTTGATTGAGTTAATTTCTAAAATTATCCTAAATTAATATATGGATATTATATAACGAGCAAATTCATATTTTTCCAATATATAAGGTTTTAGATTTTTTTATAAATAGTAAGTCATGCCTCTTATTATTTTTAAGAGTGATTGTGTGTTAGACAAATATATATATATATAAAAGTTACAAAAAAGAGAGCTAGCACTCTAGATATAACAATCTCTCTCTCTCTCCCCCCCTAAATAGAGATTTAGGAGTTTCTCATTAGTGGTTCATGTGGATTATTATTGGAATCGGACAATTGGATGACTTATGGTTTACGACAACTCAACCTTTAAAAGAATTATTCAAAGTCGAAGAAGATCAACTTTCAGGTAATAAATTCCTAAACAACTCTACATCTATTTAACATGATCCTAAAGACTCTTGAATTATTTTTTGTTTTGTTATTTCTGCTGCGTGTGTGACATTCAGGAACCCAACAGTTGCAAGGCGTGTTTTGGCTTGCAATTGCATATAATTCTACATTGTTTTTAAAGAAAAATGTTTTTAAAAAATCACATTAAGATATGTTTTTTTTTAATTCAAAATGCAAATCAATCTATGTTTAGAATATGTTGAGAATACATATGAAGCAAATAGTTTATTATAATATCATGACAACTACAATTGAGAAAGTCTCTTCACAATAAAAGAAAAATACTAACACTTAAATGGGTCAGTAAGTTGAGGGTTATAACATTAGCAAATATAAGAGTAGTCGATTTCAATTATCAATGAGGAAGTTAAGCATCAAAAGAAAGATTTATATGCATACAAATAAGTATGTAATTAGCTATCCTAATTTCTTTTGTATATAATCATTACACTTTTCTTATAAATTTGAGTAGAACCCTACCATCAAGATGCTTTTGCGATTGAGTCTCAAAGGACTCTAACAAACATTTCTTTACTTTTGAGTCTCAAAGGACTTTTAAAATTTGTTATGCGAATCAGAGTTTTAGTGAACTCTTGCAGATTTTTCTTTACTTTTAGAGTCTTAGAGGACTCTCACAAATTTTCTTTACTTTTATAGTTTAAAGGACTCTTATGAATTTGAGTTGAATCTTACCATTATGAGGCTCTTGTGATTGAGTGTTAAAGGACTCTTACAAATCTTTCTTAATTTTTTAATCTTAGAGGAATCTTATAAATTTTTTTTATGATCAATCTTAGAGAACTCATACAACTTTGTCTTTACTTTTTTAGTCTAAGAGGACTTTTATAATTTTTTATTTATTTTTTTAGTCTCAAAAGACTTGCAAATCTCTCATGATTGAGTCTTTGAGGACTCTCATGAATCTTTCTTTATTCTTTAGTCTTAAAGGACTATTGCAAATTTTTATTGTGATCGTGTTTTAGAGGACTCATAAATTTTTCTTTACCTTTTGAGTCTGAGGTGAATCTTGAAAATCTTTTATGATAAAGTTAAATGACTTTTACAAATCATTATTTATTCTTAAGTCTTAGAGAAATCTTGTAAATCTTTATTGTTAACGAGTCTTAAATGATTCTTGCAATTTATTTTTTATTTTTTAAGTTTTAGAGGATTCTTTCAAGTCTCTCGTACTTGAGTCTTATAAAACTTTTATAAATCTTTCTTTATTCTCCTGTTTATATGAAAATCTTTAAAATAACAGAGAAGAATGGCAACGATGATGCATTTTGCCCATGATATTCATGGCTAGTTAATTATGAGATATTGTGGTATCATTTTGATCCTCCGATGTCTTTTCTTGCATGTACATTGTACAGAATCCCCCTCCCAAATAAACTAGTCTTGTTAGCCGGTTAAACACTCTAATACAAAATCACATCTTAGAGTCATATATATATATATATATATATATAAAGATGCCAAGGCACAATTTGAGGTCAGACCACATAGGACAGCATCCGTTAAATCCCTCTTCAGTTAAGCAAAAGAATCATCGTATTTTGTTTCGACAACTCACCAATACTAACAAGCAACGTGGCAGCTCCTCAACCAGTTGTACCGACACCGATTTAGAAGAGCGGATAAACTGGGGTGGCCGACAAGTCGACAACGTGATGTTCTGGACAGCAACACCTCCTCTTTATCATACGTCCACGTGTCCCCCTTTAAACGGTCCAGATTCTCTAACCTTCCGTACGGTTAAAAATCCCAATAAAACCCCATTTAACACCAAACACCCCCGGTCCATGTTGGGTGGTTTCGAGATTTCACACATGTGGGAACAACTTATGCAAATTTAGATGTGGTACAGGGTTAATTTGGGCAATAGAAATTATAATAAATAAATAAATAAAAGATATAGATAGAAGAAGATTTGGAAGGGGATATTTGTCAGAAGAGTTCAGGTCTCGCTTTGAGCTCTCTTTCTCTCACAATCGGTTCTAATTTGACCGGTTTTCTGAAAGCCACAGTTGAAAAGTCGATGCCATGAGGCAGAATACTCCATTATTTTCAACCTTTCTTTGAATTTCCATAAAACAATCTTGACAAAACCCAAAAAGAAAAAAACTGAAAATTCTAACGTTTGTTTCTCAACTGGAGCTAGCGGTAGCTAAGGATCTTGAGAAATGCAAGACATCCACTCAATTGGTGGCGGAGGCAGGTTATTTAGCGGTGGAGGTGGGGGTGACAGGCGACTACGGCCACACCACCACCAGAACCACCAAGCATTAAAGTGCCCACGATGTGACTCGCTGAACACGAAATTCTGTTACTACAACAACTACAACCTCTCTCAGCCTCGTCACTTCTGTAAGAGTTGCCGGCGTTACTGGACTAAAGGCGGTGTCCTCCGCAACGTTCCTGTTGGCGGTGGATGCCGCAAGACCAAGCGGTCTAAGCTTAAACAAAACACACCAAGTACAACTTCTGATGCAATTACAACCTCCAGTGCTAGACCGCAGGAGCTACAGGAACAACATCAGCGACAAGATCATATATCCTCCAACTCTCATTCTAGTAGTGAGAGTTCGAGTCTTACGGCTACAAATAACACGAATGCAAATACAGCAGTGGAAGCAGTGTCTGCGCTTTCTGTAAACTCTGTTTCCAATAATTTATTGAATGGTATTGTTGAGTCCAAAATCTTTCCACGTGGGGATATGAATCCCAGTTTCGAACCTGCTTTGCTCGAGCAAGGATCGGACTGTGGGATTTTCTCGGAGATTGGGAGTTTCACAAGCTTGATCACATCGACGAACGACTTGTCGTTTGGATTTAGCAGCACAACGAACCAACAGCAGCAACAAGGGCTTGAGCATCATGTGCAGAACAATCAGAACCAGCAGCAGTGGCAAAATCAGCATCAGGAGATGACAGGAGGAGGGTTGATTGATCAGACGATTCACGCTGAGTTATCAGCTTTGCCGAGTAGTAGTAGATCAACAGAGAATACCGGTGGGGGATTTGGAGCGTTGGATTGGCAGTTAGGGAGTGGAGATCAAGCTGGTGGGTTTTTTTATCTTCCTAATGCCGTTGATCAAGCTTACTGGAGTCAGAGCCAATGGAATGATATGACTGCTTACCTCCCGTAAACCCCTTACTTTGTTAACTTCAAATTACAGAAGAATTAATAATAAAAAAAAAATCTCAAAGATTCAACAAAATGGAAAATATGATATGACTGCTTTCCCTTATGTAATTTTTTTTTCTTATATGAATCTTCTTCTTCTTCTTTTATTTTATTTTATGGAGTATATTTAGTGATTTTGGGAGGTGTCTGGGTTTGATCTTGGGTGTTTATGTACAACAACTAACTTTCATGTTAGTGTCCCCCCCCCCCCCCCCCTAGATTTCTGATGTTTCTGGGACTATATTAAATCAAGATATAGTGAGAACAGAGTGTTTTGTTTTGTTGGTTTGATCGACAACTATTGCCCGCCCCTTCTCCTTAAGGTAACTAATTATTATTAGTTAATGCTTGTTAGTGCTTTAATGCAAAAGTCAACCTAAAAACACTCACTTGAGGACGTGCCACGTCACTGCTGTCACAGATAATGGTGATAAATGATGGACTAATTACTAGATGCATGAGAGATCAATTGTGTACGGACCAAGCCGGGGAGTGGAGACCGTGGTGGGGTCCACGGGGGTAGTGACCAGTCCCATGCGTGATCATGACTCCACGTGGCGGTTGTGAGGGAGATAAGCTGAGGATCCTTAATGCTTGTTTCCACGTGGGTTCACCTCATTGGATGGTACTTCTGACGAGAAAAGGATAGTCGGTTTGTCCTCGCTCTCTCTCTAATCTCTATATAGATGGTGATAGACGTGGCTGGCTGATCTGGGACCTAGATTAGGTGGGTGGGGGTAGAGTGGGGCTTAGCTAGTAACGGTGAATATGGGGGGCCAAGAGGCATGTGCAGAAGTGGTCTCCCATATGAGACAGTCACGCATTGTACATCTCTTAGGTCATATATATATATATATATATATATATATATATATATATATATATATATATATATATATATATATATATATATATGTGTGTGTGTGTGTGTGTGTATTTTTTAAAAAATAGATTTTTACAATATATTTTTATAAATAAAAAATATTATATAAAAATTCAAAAAGTTCATTCATACATTTTATTAAATAATTTAATAACTATTTACAAAAAAAAACTATTAAACTCAATCCCTACCCAACTAAAGTTAATAAGTTAAATATATTAACCGGGTCATGGACTCGATTAGCTCAAAATCAAAATTTCTTTTAGGTTCAGATCTATTTTTTCATGCAAGTTTAATGGAAAAAAAAACACCTTGTATAAATATTTCCTATCAAAATGAACTCATTGACATCAAAACCACTCAATTTCATGGTACTTTCTTTACCATCAAAATTTAACAAATTTCTCTCTCCACTCTCAAGTTAGAACCAAAAAATTAAAAAAAATAAAGTTTGAGACTAAAATTGAATGTCATAAATGTTTAGGGACTCAAAGTGTATAATTTAAAAATTAGAGAACCAAAGTGTATGTTTAACCTCAAGTTTAGAAAAACCCTTATTTTGTCGTGTTTTTCATCTTAGTCCCTTATATTTGAATCTTTCCCTTCCTTAATAAATGTGCTTTAATTTGCCATTAATTTAGGCCTATAAAGGTGTAATAAAAAAAGAGGGACAAAAAAAGACAAATCACCATGGCGATACAAAACAATTTGTTCGTTAGTGAATAGTGGCGTGGAGAACGATATTTTCCCTATGCCTTTTAGAATATTTCTTAATGTTAGAGAGAGACAAAATAATGAAAGAAGTATGTAGCATGAAGTAGGAAACTACAAAACTTGAATAGGGAATCTTATAAGAGAATGATTAAGGCTATTAAAGACATCAATGCAAAATTAGATGTCAAAATAAGAAAAGGAAATGATAAAGGGATTTCTGATTTTAATTATACCATGTTGGAGATAATGAATAAGATTTTCAAACAAGTGGTAATTGAGGTCAATAACCATTTATATAAGAAAGTGGAAAAAGAATCAAATTATACGAGGAATGATCATAAATAAAATGGAAAAGAATCTTGTTGGCCAAAGTCGTTCAGTGCTAAGAATAATCCTCTAATTGAACCAAGAATTAATCAAGGGAAGCCTTTAATGATAGAGGAAGCTAGGAGTTGTTCAAAAAATAAATTTATTAATTATGAGAGTTCATCCCCAAAAGACATAAATGAAAGAATAATTCTAACCTAGAAATGAATGTACTTCTAAGTAAAGTTGATTAGAAAATTATTCTAAAGATAATGGAACAAGCTTATGGACCCAAAGTTCAACAAATACATAGACCAACGTATAAAGGACCATATCTAGATTACATTGATAAGATGTACTTTTATCCTAATAATTTTAAATTTCTAGACTTTGCTTTGTTTAATGGCCAAAGGACAATGTCTCCAATACACACACACACACTAAAGATTTATTTGTCAATGTGAGGAAGCATCCAATTCTATTTCCAAATTCGTTAACCGAAGATGCTTTTACTTGGTATATAAAATTACAACCAAATTTAGTTTAGAGTTAGAATGATATGTAGACTATATTCTAAGCCCACTTCTCGAGAAAAAAAATTAGAATTTGGATCGGCTGATTTAGAAAAATTGAAGCAATAACCTAGAGAAACTATTAAACAATATTTAAACAGGTTCATGAAAGTAAGGGGAAAATGTTGGGCTAGAATTCTAGAAAAATAATTTATTATGATTGCTCAATAAGAATTACAATTAGAGTTAGAAAAATAAGTTTGAAAGGAATGTAGTTCAAAGATATATATATATATATATATATATATATATATATATATATATATATATATATATGAAAATTTATTGAGAGAAGAAACAAAAAAGAGGATTCCAATTTATGTGTAACAACCACCACATACTTAATATGTGATCATACAAGATAACTAGTAATATATTAAATAAGTAGTATGACTTTTTTTTTAAAGACCCAACCTTGGGTGACTCATGCCCACCCAAAAATTTATCCATATTTTTTTCATAACATTTCCAAACTAACTAACACAAATACATCTTTCAATACAATGCTACCATAAGAAAAATAAACTTAAAGAGTAAACCACCAAATTCTTATGTAATAATAAAAATAAGTATCCATCACTAGTAAAGACATGAAATTCATAATAAGAATCCATAATAATTCAGCTATTTTGTTTATTACGAACTCTCATGAGCTACATGAATATCACAAAACATGAAATTCCACAGCTAGATAGAATCCATTAAGGAAATCCTACAACTAACACAATAACAAGCCATCTAGTTTTGAGGAGCACATGATGAACTTGTCAAAAATAAAACATACTAAGTAATAAGGATTATTGTTACCCAATTTGGGGCTATACATAAACAGAAAAAAAGAAGAGAAAATACAATTTTTTTTTGAAAAACAATGTTGGAAGAAAAATACAAAAATATATCAGTGAGAAGAATATAATAGAACACTTAGAAAATTATCGAAGACTAGTTAAGGAAAAGCAAAATATATAAGTTTGGAAACTTTGACAGTGTATTTTCGACCGATGAAGGTTTTATTGATAAAGAAAATTCAATTTGAAAAAAATTCAAAATTAAATGTTTAAGGACTTAATTGGCATTTTCAAGGTTTAATTGTAATTTATTGAGAGATTAATTATAAGAAACAATGTTTTTTGAAGTCATTTTAGGCTTCAATTAGAAGAAATTAAAGTCTAGGGGTTGAATTACAAGTTTTAAGAGTTTATTTGGTCAAATCAGGGGTTTAATTGTATAAATATTGAAGTTTGACTGATTGAAAAAATTGAGGGACTTGATTGTAGAAATCTAAAACCAACGACCATATTAAAAAAGACGGTGAATGTATGGGTTGGAATTGACCATATTAGGGGCTAAGTTGAAGAAATTAAAAGTTTATTGGTCAAATGAGGGTTGAAATGCATAAATTTATAACCAAAGACTAAAATGAAAATAATGGTCAACTTTGGGGTTGACAATTGAGTTTGGCAAGTGTCAATTTGCATGAAATTAAAAGTTAGAAGGTGATTATAGGTGCAATTAAAAGAAATTAGAAGATCATGGACTCAATTGAAATTTTTCAATAAAAAACCCCTCCTAAATGACGTGTTATTCAAACTTAATGAAGAGAAGGTGAGTGACATGTTGTTTGTCACCTAGGCATTTCTGTTTTAATAGTTTTGGCTAATCAAGTTAGCAACATCAAACAAATGAATATGAAGCTACAGACCTCCAAATTGAGCAAGGTTGGTTCCACATGAAATATGTGCATCTCCTCTACCAACTTCTGATGGTATTAGATGACAATGACATCATAATTGCTCCAACGAAGCCTCGATAGCGGGCAAATCAGTTAGCCCTGATAGTGAAACCATTGTGCAAAAACTGATTTTCTTTTCATATGTTCACACATAAAGGCTCCTCAATGAGTTCTTATCAAGGATTTAAAACACTTTTCTCAAGATTAATAGGTTAGAAATGAATTTAAGACCTCCTAAAACCCTAACAAAATCCTATAAATACCCCTTTTAAGATAAAAAAAAAAAGGCTGGAAAAAAAAGAGAAAAAGAAAAGAAAAGATAAAAAAGAAGAGAAATATCAATAAGAAACATAATTGTAGAGGTCTAAAAGCCCAAACAAAAGTTTTCTTAAACTTTGTAAATTTGTGAGAGGAAAATGTTTTCAAAGGAAAGCTAAGAGCAGTTGTTCTAAATATACCATGTTGATCCAAAAGAAGGCCCTTTATGACTTGCTTTTTTTTTGTTTTTTTTTTTTTATATTTACAAGCATATAAAAGAGATTTTAAATGCTTAAAAAATGATATTGCATTCACCTTTTTGTTATTGTATTTTTTTTAATGATGTTCTTTAGAAGTCTTTTTATGTTTTTGATTTATTAAAGTTATTGTTTAAGTTTGTTTGTTATGTTGTTTTAGTTTTTGTTTAGCTTAAGCTATACATGTTAAAGCAAGAGTATTTATCCTAGGTTTACCAATCCTGTTCATGGATAAAATGGGTTTAAAAACCAATTTTGAATCCATGGTGCATGAATATGTAAACTATTTTAGGTTGGTAGTTATTAGATTGATACCTCATGCTTGATTTTGATGTTTTTATTTTTTTTGTTAGTTTTTTAGATTTAAACATGTTTGTATATGATATTGTGACTTATTGAGATAAAAGACATGTTTTAGAACCAAAAAGTACAAATTTCCAAGGCTTGGTAGTGTTTGGGCATGATCGGGTTTTTTCTAGGTTTATGAGCAATGTTCTTCGTGTTCTTAGGAAGAACATTGTCTTAACCCCTTGATTTGGATCAATTTTGGTCCATTTCTTTGCATAAAACCTTTCATTATGCATGATTAACCAATAATATAGTGTTTATTTGCATCAATAATATGATTTTAGTGGTTTTTAATCATAGGGTTTTGAATCGAAACCTATTTTGACAAAATTGTGATGTTTAAAAGATAATCAAAGTGAATGGATGTTGGATTATCGATCCTTGCATGATTTGCAACATGTATGTGTCTTCGTTTTGATTGAATCTGGTCTATTTTGGAACCCATGTTGCTATGTTCATGTTCGGTCTTCTTGATATTTTTGGTGTTCTTTATCTTTTTTGTGTGTTTGATCCATTTTGTTCAAGAATTTTTTAATTTTTATGTTTTTTGAGTGTTTAATCTGTTTTTTAGCTTTAGTTTTGTTTTTGGGTTGTTTTCGGGTCAAATCAGGATTCTTGGTTTGGTTTATGGTCAAACAAAAATTTTAGGTCAACCTAGTTAGGTCAAACTGAATCAAAGGTTTAAGACCCTGTTTGATTTGTCATAATTGTTGTTAAAGGGTTTAAGGGTGTGTTTGGCAAATACCTTAAGCCTATTTTTGGTAATTTTATTACAAAGAAAAATGAGTTTTTGGTAATCAAAGCCTAAAAGAAAAAAAAAAATATATATATATATATATATATTTTGTCATATAGCTAAAAATCCTAAAGGTATTTTGCAACAAGTTTGTAAAATTTCAAAAGATTTTGGCCTACATTTCAAAAATCAAAACAAATTATTTTATTTATTTTTATATGAAAGATTATGAACTTCTACATAAGATGTATTCCTGATATTAAATAAAAAAAATAATTTTTTTTTGTTTCTTTTAATATACAAGATTATAAACTTGTATGTAAAATATATTCCTGATATTAAATAAAAAGATAATTTATTTTATTTTTATGTTGACATTAGAACAATTAGGTTTTTAACCTGATAAAATAAGGACCTCTTTACCGAGAAGTATTTTTTTAAAAAAATTAGACAGACCAATAATTAGAAAACACAATATTTCTTTAATTTATAATAGACAAATAAACAATACAACTTATTTTAGGTAAAGTGTACAAGGGGTGCTAATACCTTTCCTTTACGTAATCACCCAGACTCTAAAACCAGTTAGTGTTTCTAATAATCAGAATATTAGGCGATGACTCCTATTCCTTTTTTTTACTAATAAAAGATAAAAATTCCTTATTCTTTCCACACACATCATTTCCAACGATCCCAATCCAGGAGGTTGATTACCATAACTCTGCACATGTGCGGCAAGTATAATAGTTAAATTTCACATTACAACATCAATCATTCAATATGCAACAATTTTGTTTTTTTATATAAATACACATAATACATATAACCCCTTTAACTACACAGAATAACTTTACCATACACATTACCTTTGCCAACCAATAAAAGCAACATAACATTGCATCAACTTTGAGTTTGGATTGTTAGTTAACAATATAACTCTAAATTCCTTTTCAAAATCATTCGAATAAGTCATATAATGTTAAAAAACCCTAAGGCTCATAGCTGACATATGTCATAGTCTTTGGCCTGAATTTAGCACTCTTCATACTAATAATTAACTTTAACAGAATAAGATCTTCACTACAAGACCAATTCATGATTTTTACTTGATTTTTCATCCATATAATCGAATAATAATCCAAATTTTACTCAGACAATCTTGCTCAAGATATATATCAACAACTCTCTTAATTCCTCTCATTCGGTTTTCTCATGTTTGATAAATACCCCTACACCTATGGTCAGTATCTTAACCTAGTGATCGAGTCCTCATTCCTTATGGTCGACCCATAGTATTCATTTAAAGCTCCATATATATGGTTGGCTCCTATGTTCAAATACATATTTAATATGTCATTCAAGTACCACAACCGTAGCCACACTCATGTGGCAGGCTCCCATTCTCTATACATTATTAACATGTCATTTGGGACCATAAACCTAGCCCCACTCATGTGGCAAGCTCTATGCTCAAATACACTATTAATATGTCCTTCAAGGACCACAAATCTAGCCCCACCCATATGACAAGCTTCTGTGAACACATTTCATTTATACCTGTTTCCAATACAAGTTGACTAACTAAGTTCCCTATTGTGGAGTTAGTTTTCACACAATAAGATTTCAATCTCCTTTCATATGGCCAGCTTCCATACATATAACTTAAATTTAAAGTACACACCTTAACAAGACTTCACTAGCCTTTTAACCTTCCATTACTTTGTATAAACATCTCCTTATCGGAGTAAAACTTAGAAATTAAAACTTGAATTAAATGTTGAAAAATTAAAGAAGTTAAGATAACAAGAACCTATATGTTCCTCTTAAAAGTCTTGTCCTGCTTGCCTAGGGCCCGCAAGGTTCTCAACTATTAAACTTAAGGTTTTTAACTCTTTAACGTTCTAATATAAGCAATGCTATCATGTAAGTTTATTTCATACATACACACATATTATGCTTTATTTTTTCACATAATAATCACCCATATTCCTTAAACAACCTAATTTTTTTTTTAAAGAAAACCAAGAAAAAGCTAAAACGCAAAATCAAGCTATCATAAAATTGTAGCTAAAACAAACCGACAGTTTCTTGAATCGGTCCAGCTATTTCTCAAAATGGCTAGCCTATTTTTGCTTCTAGAAAATTTCCCTATTCTTTTTCTCTCAAGCCAAACCTCCATCCTTGAAATCTTGAGTTTTTATTTTTTTCAAGATTGTTGTGATGTCACAGTCACACAAATTAATTACTTTAGCTTAAACAAATAAGATAGTATAGAGAAAGCAAATAGTCGATCCCACGAGAAAATCTAGTTCATGTCATTATGCTAAATAATTCAAAGTTAAGGGGGGTTTCGAGATCATCTAAGCTATGTTAGGGTAAATAAAATAAAGTAATTAAATTAAATTAAACAAACCAAAACTTATTAAGAGGAAAACCTAGGTCTCAAGTAAACATCCACCAATAGAAATCAAAATTGATCATTGAAACTATACGTCAATTTATATTCTGAATATTTATCTTTCATTAATTTAGTTAGTTAACCAATCTGCAGTATGACTAACCCTACCATCAAACAACCACATCATCTGCACTAGTAATTTAATTCAATGGCAGTCTTAAGAATTAGCTAGGTTGATAAATCTAGACAACATAACTATCTGCAGTCTATGCTGGATTTAATTGAATGTTTTCCCTAAGATTAACAATATAAATCAACCATATTTATTAAACTTAGTCCCTTCATAAGTTAAATTTAATTACTCTGGTTTTGATCAAAAATTTAGTAATAGATTGGTTAGAATAATTACTTAGAGTCCGCTTTAACAATCAAACTAAACAATCATAGTAAATAAGTATAGGAAAACATTCATACTCATTATATAAACTGAAAAAGAAAAGATAAAATAAATCTCACAGTTTTTAAAATCTGAAGGCTTCTGTATTCTTTCAACTAAGAAAAATAACTTAGCCTTGTATGACTATAAAAAAAACTAAGAAAGATAAAAGATGAAAACATAATTTCTGGTGTAGGAAAAAATGTGAGAGTTTCTTTCTTCTTTCTGGCCACCACCCTCCTTTTCTTTCTCTCTTTCTTTTTATTTGACGGAAAACCCTACTCCCCACAATCCTACTAATCCATTTGTATCCTAAAAAAAAATAAAATATAGGAGTCCTTTTCAAAATAGATAATTTATATTTAAATAGTACAATAACTCTTTCCTATAAAAAACAAAAAACAGTATTGCATAAAATCTCCAAGCTTTGACTTTGGACTTACTGAAGTTAATTTGCCCAAATAAAGACCTTTTCCATATGAAGAACTAATTGCCATGCTGGTTTGGATGTTTGGGAAATCAATTGGACTTATTTCTTCACAAAACTGTCTGCTGGCAAAATTTATGGGTTGTCTTAGAAAACTCATATCTATCTCATATGAGCTCGTTTTCTGCTAATATTTGGTAGGTTGATAGGTTTATGAGTCAAGAATATTTTTTTTTTAGCATCAAATGTACTTTTCTAACAAAAGATATTCAAGTTAGAATGACTAAAGGTCAAAATTAGCAAAATGCGAGACTTGTCTTTAAAGACTGTGATTTCCATTTTTTTTTTAAAATTTTTTCTTGCCATATATGTATAAAAATTTATGGATGTTAGCTTTCTAATTCCACTAGAATTACTTCATTTTGACCTCTACAACTCAAGCTCTGCATAACATATCGATCAAAGGTCAAATCTGCCAGTATACGACATGAGTTGAAATATGGTCTGAATTTTATCTCCAAATTAATCCTTTTAAAATCTTACATCCAAAAGTAACTTGAAAACATAAAACAAAGAATATATATAAAACAAAGATCAATTCATATTCATACAAATTTCATATTTAACACGCCAAATGATGAATTCTTCAATGACACACTCAATTACTACAAATATTTTTTTTCCCCCACATAACTCATAGGGGTCGATAAACCCCCATCTTTATACCTAAGGGCTTCTTTTCAAATCTTACACAAAATTACATTTAATTCTATTCCCTACTCATAAAATTTTATTAGGAATCATGATTTTTCCTAACATTACTCAAAACCCTATAATTCAAGAATTCAAGAAACTTATCATTCAATCTAGTTTTCATAAATAACTACATATACTTCATTAAATATTTTCCCTTAACATTTATCATGAGTAAAATTCAACAAAGAATACACAACGCGAAATCCTTGTCTTGGCTGAGCCTATCTTCTTATGGTGTAGGGTTTTTTTCTTTCAACAAATCAATCTATTCTTTACAATTAAACCTTATACTAATCTAATCTATGCATATTGTCATAATAGGCCTAATTTTACTGAAATTTTCAACATGAACCCTAGAAATTAACATGAGGGTTTTTCCTATATGCTCTAAGGTAATAAAAATTCTTCATCAAGATTCCTAAAACAAACTTCCCTCCTAAATTTCTGTTATTGGCTAAATTCTCTACACCCAAAACTTCTAGGATTTTTCTTCAATTCTTTGTGTTTTTTCATCTTACCATCCCTCTAACTCAAGTTCTATACAAGCTAACAAAACCAATTATGTCAAAAACACCCTTAAATTTTCCAAATCAACATAAACCCTATTTAAAAAATTTAAGGGTTTACACTCTTTCATCTAGTAATACAAATATTAGGTGTTTAGAGTGCTTTACTAAGTGGTTTCGTGTCTATTCAACCTTGATTGATCAATCTTCATCAATTCTTCTTTTTCTCCACAATCCTTTTACTTTTTCTTGAATTCCTTCTTAAAATCTTTAAGGTTTTCTTTTTATGAGTGTTTCTCTCATTTGAAAGAATTTCCTACAATATCACCACTCTCTCCTTGCATTGATACTCTTAAGGCTACAAGTTTTTCTTTCACGAAGAAAATAAGTTCAAGTTCTTGCCTTTGTTCTTTTTCTTTAATAATCATACCCTCTCCCTTTATTATATGGGAGACAATTTTTCCTTTTTTTTTAGTCTTTAGATTTCCTATTTTCCAAGTTGTGGTGCTTCCCTCCTAAATTGTTCTTAAAGTACGGCTCTACTCCCTTCTTTTATACAATTTCAATATTTTTTCTTAACAAGAATGATAGGGGTTTTACTTTCTCCCCTCCTTAGAGAAATTTCATCCCTGAAATTTACTTTATTACCTTAGTTGTTAAACAAGCTTGGATGCTTCCTTTTCATCTCCGTTTCTTTCTCTTATGTTTCTTTTTTTACTTAAGAGTTCCTCCACAACACCCTTACCAAAGGAACTTTCTCATTCTTTAACTTTTTTTTTCTTGTTGTGTCCATACTCCTTACATGTTTTATTTCCATTATCAAGTCCTTTTAGATCTTTATTGGGACTTGTGGCAATACACACGGGGGTCTATCATGGCTTTTTCAAAGTAATAACATATGAAACATGTTATGCACTTTTGACATTATTGGAGCTAATTCCAATTGATAGGCTACTGGTCTGATACTCATTATGACTTTAAACGGACCAATACATTTTGGAGCCAACGTACCTTTTATTTTGAACAAAATCATATTCTTTCATGAGGTAACCTTTAGAAACACTCGATCCCTCACATCAAACTCCAATGATATCTTTTTATTATAAATATAGCTCTTTTATCTATATTGGGTCGTTTTCATCCTTTATTTGATTACATTCACCTTATCAGTAGTAATCTGTACCAAATTAAAACCCAACAACTTCCTATCATCTACTTCCTCCCAACATACGAAAGTATGACATTTCTTTTATTATAATGCCTTAAAAGGGGCTATCTCCACTTTAGTTTGATAATTATTATTATACGTGAACTCAACCAAGGGTAAATGATCTTCCCATTTTCATTCAAACTCTACGACACAAGCCCTCAACAAATCATCAAGAGTTTGTATAGTTCTTTCCATTTGTTTATGGGTGAAAGGAAGTGCTAATCTCTAATTTTGTCTCTAGTGTATGTTGAATGCTTGGCCATAACCGAGAGGTGAACCTTGGATCTCGATTGGATATAATTGTTACTAACACTCCATATAATCTTATCACCTCGTCTATATTCAAAGTCCATTGAGATATCCTCCCGTTTCCATTCCCAAATTAGGAGGGTTGCAATTTTGTCACAAGCTTCTGATGTTTAACCTTCACTTATTGACAGATTCCATAATTTGCTTTAAATTTTACTACTTCCCTTTTCATCATTGGCGACTAAAAACTCCTTTAAGTCCTTATACATTTTGGTGCTTCCGGGGTGCATTGTAAATTTGGACTCATAAGCCTCAGTATGCAATTCCTTTAAAGCCTTATCATTAAATACATAAGCTCACCTTGCTATGAACCATCCTTTAAAATTGGAAAAGGCATTTCTACACCTGAATTTATCTCTTTCCTTACTTCTTCTATTTTTAGATCCTTTTCTTGAGCCTTCAACACTTTATCCTTCAATACTGACTGCACATTAACGTATGCTTACCATGTTCCTTCAGACCCCAAAGTCAAATGTGCACATATTCCTCTTAATACCTCTAATAATTCCTTTCTATCTTGTCGCACGTGTGCGGCGTCGCGGCGAATATTTCACTTCATCAATGTATCTGGAAAATATAGGGAGACAAGGAATTCTTGTATTTTATTAGTGGAAAGGAAGAAAGGGAGTTCCCACCTAGTATTTTGGTCACTAGGAACCCTAATTGGTCTCAGAGATCGGGTATGAGGATTGATTGCGTAAAGAAAAGGTATTAGCACCCCAAATACGCCTTACCTAAGGTAAGCTGCATTGTTTAATTGTCTGATAAAAAACTAAGGTTTTGTCATGTTTTCTAATTGTTGGTCTATCTAAGGTTTAAGAAAAGTCCTCTTCAGTAAGGAAGTCCTTATCTTATTGAGTAAAAACCTAATTGTTCTAATGTCTATACAAGAAAAGCCTTTTTAATATCAAGGATGCGTTTTACGTATAAATTCATAATTTCGGATATTAAAAGAAAACAAAATAATATTTTTGGAATTTTTAAAATATTAGCCTAGTTCTCATTGCTTTAATAAACTTGTTATTAAAGCCAAAATGCATGCTAAAACATAATTTCTTTTGTTGTATGAAAATACGATGTGGTGATTTTTTTTTAATTTTTGAGAGACTTGACCGCATGAATGAAAACAAAATATATATTTTTTGTTTTATAATTTTTTTTGCAATGTTTTGACAAAAAATCAGGTATTTTAATACTAGATTTATATCTTTACGGTAAAAAAATACAAACCAATATTACTTAAAATTCCATAACAAAATACACGGAAAAATCACAAATTTTTCTAAAAATAGTTTTTTGAAATTTTTTTTGACTGGGCTGGACCAGACCCAAAAAAATCTAGGTCGAATCCCACTACATGAATAGTGGATGTGAATTATAATTCACGCCTACTGTTCATGCATGAGCAGAAGGCGTGAATTAATTCACGCCTACTATTTACGCAGTGAACAACAAGGAAGAAGAAGAAGAAGAAGAATGAGGGTGGAAGGCTGAGCTGTGATAGCTGTGGTCTGGCTGGCGTGAAGGGCAGCATGGTGAAAGCGGTGGCAATGGCGGCAGTTGGCGGTGGTTGCAGCAGGAAAAGGAAGAAAGGAGAAGAAATCCGCAAAGGTTGATGATTAGTACTTAAAAGTGTATTTTTATCAAGGTTTTATATCATCATTTTTTGCACTTGAAATATCAATAACTTCTTAACTAAAGCATGTTTTATAATAACAAGTCTGATACTATAAGATACCTTTAATTTATGGTAAATGTTTATCTTAAATGCAGGCCTATCACATAAATCAAAGGATTGATTGATGAGTTTAGCTACTAAAATTGAGAAGACAAAGAGAGGGACAAGCTTAGAAAAGAGATAATGGTTTAGTTCAAACTGGAACACTATTCTGTTATTGGATCATACCTGGAGCTGTAAAACTTGGATTTAGGTCTCGTCTATATGGATGGAAAGCTAAGACATAGGCCTAAAACTTTCATGAGGAGTTCAAGATTCAAAAAGGCCACTTTCAAGTTCAAATTGTAGCAACAACGGAGAAGTCAAAATCTGTCCTGCAGCCCAGACACTGTTCAGTGTTCAGCCCATATCTCGAGTTTTAGAAGTCCAAATGCATCGATTCTTTTATTTTAGAAAGCTGAGACAATTTCCTAAAACTTTCATGAAGACTATCTGTTCAAATTCTAATGTTAGCATTGACGTTTTGTTCAGACAAGAAGATAAGGATTGTCACCAAGTCAAGATATGGCCACCCACTCAACAATTAGTCATTAAATCAATAGTTTCAAATTTTGGCCTATAAAAGAAGACATTTTCCATGCATTTAGGCATCTTGGTTTTCAGATCAAGACATGTTCTTGCTTTCTCTCTTTATATTTTTGTAATGCTTAAGTTTTGCTTTCATTAATCTCTTGTTTATGCCTTTCATTTCCTTTATTATACTTATATAATCATGTTCTCCTCTTGTTTATTTATGTTTCTCTCTTTCATTATGTTTAGTTAAGTTTATTATGTCAAGGTGAAAGGTTACACTAATGGTGTAAGAATAAATATAGTATAGACTCAACATGGACTTTATGTTTGATACTAACATGTTTTGTATTTGTTATCTTGTTCACTTGTAATACTTTGCTTGTTATATGGTTAATCTAGATTTATGTTGTATGACCCTTGGTACAACAAATACTTGGCACTTTCATAGCCCAACCGTATGGTATAACCGACACATGCGCTATGAAAGGAACTTGATTTGTTGTTAACATAAGTTATAATCATGAGTACCTGACAACATTTACAAGTATTAGCATTATTCGAAAAAGATAACTAATGTAATCATGTTAACAATTTATAATCCGATTGGAACCTTCTTTATGTGTGGTTTCCAGTTGAGTAATAAAAAGAGTTTATACTATACTTGTTTGAAATACCATTAGTAGATCCTCTAACCTTGACAATTATTTTATCCTTGTTTAATCCTTATATCAATATCACATCTCAAAGCTCTCTTCAACTAATTTTTTGTTATTATTTATTTCTTTATTTGTAGTTTATACAGTTAACCTCCTTGTGGTTCGACCCCGGTTTTGCCGGGTTATTTATTACTTCGATACTCCTACACTTGGGAGAAGACATCAACTCTTTGGTTGTGTCAGCTGATGATGGCGACAGTCGCGGTGGTTGATCCACCTCTTATAAAGATCTGGGTTGGTGGATATGGAGGTGGACAGACTGGTGATGGTGGTGGTTGTGGCAGGAGGCCGCGGTGGGGAGAGAAACAGAGAGAGGAGCAGTTGCTAGGAACCCGGAAAAAAGATGATTTTTTCTTAAATTTGGACCCTCGATTCCCCCTCCTTGGAGCATGAAAATCGAATCTATTTATAGATGGTGGAAGAGGGACATTTTGTCTCTTCTGGTGGCAAATCTTGGCCCTTGGATTGACCTAAAACCATCCCAATCATTGCTTCAAATGAACTGTCAGTTTTGTGCAGGAAAATGGTTGGTCGGGTTGGCCACTTTGAAGCGGTGCCACCGCCTCTATAGCCTCGATTAGCACGAACGGCTTACACTAGCGTGTAGTCAGGTGTCAGGGAATCATTTTCGTGCAAGTTTCATTTAATTTAGGGAAGAAACGAGGTGTCAAACGCCTTGGAAAGGAGGCCCTTCAGGCAACCTCGCTGGAGAAAAAGATGAATAGTAACTTTTTTGCCAATTATGCTTTAGTCCTTCAATTTGTGACTTATCTCTAATTACACCCATGATGAACTTCAACTCAAACCCCAGATTTCAGTGCCCTTTTCCCTTTGGTTCTTAATTTATTCAATTAAGTTCCTAATTGGCCATCAAACTTTAATATTTATGCAATTTAGCCCCTGATTTGAGCAAATCAACTCTAACAAATTCTAATTTAACCCCAGAACTTTAATTTCTTCTAATTAAAGCCCAAATTTACTTAAAAATTAATTTTTCTTGCAACTAAACCCTCTATAAATTCAATTAAACCTTCAATAAAATTTAATTGAGACCATAAACATCTGATTTTGGACATTTCTTCCTCAAATTAAATTTTTCTTTGTCAACAGGGCTCTCATCAGTCAACGATATACTATAAAATTTCAATCTTTGTATATTTGAACATCCTCAACCAAATTCTAGCCATTTTCTGGGTGCTCTGGTGAATTTTTTTTAGTCCAAATATATTTTTTGATTTTTGGAAGAGAAAAAGTAAATTTCGGGGAATAACCCAAAAATGGGTTATGACACTCTAAATGATCTCCTTATCACCCTTCACTCTATTCTTCTGATTTAGTGCATTAGCCATCATATTTTCCTTTCCAAGATGAACTATCCTTTAAAATTGGAAAATGCATTTCTACACCTGAATTTAACTTTTTCCTTACTTCTTCTATATTTAGATCCTTTTCTTGAGTCTTCAACACTTTATCCTTCAATACTGACTGCACATTAACCTATGCTTACCATGTTCCTTCAGACCCAAAGTCAAATGTGCACATATTTCTCTTAATACCTTTAATAATTCCTTTCTACCCAAAATGATCTCCTTATCACCCTTCATTTTATTCTTCTGATTTAGTGCATTAGCATCATATTTTTCTTTCCAAGATGATACTGAAAGATATAATCATGATCTTTTATCAATTTTACCCAATACTTTTGTTTCATATTCAATTTCTTTTGTGATATTAGATACTTCAAACTCTTAAAGTTAATATAAAGTTGTACAAAAATGGCATACAAATAATGTCTCTAAACCCTTCTGCCACCAGTTTTAGGTCATGCACAGGATAATTCACCTTGTGGGTTTTCAATTGCCTTAATGCATATGTTATGAGTTTCCCATGCTGCATCAATATATGTCTTAAACCCTTTGTTAATGCATCACTATACACTACAAACCCCTTGGTCCTCAAATAAAGAGTCAATATGGAGCCTTTTCTTCAACTTCTGAAAACTTACCTCACATTCCTTAGTCCATTAAAATTTGACTCTCATTTCCCCCTATAAGTCACTTCCTTGCCATCGTCACCTAAAAAGGTCATCACCTTAATGAAACAATCCATCAGTGATCTATATACACTCAACCAATCCATTTCTAGTATAATGTCAAAATCATATATCTTTAATGGGATTAAATTTATTCTCATTGTTTTCCCTCTAACTGGCACAACGCACCTTGTACATACATATTTGATATCTACAGACTCACCCAATGATGTACTAACCACTATTCCCCTTTCTAACATGCTTATATCCAAATTCAACTTATTCACAATTCTAGAAGCTACAAAAGAATAAGTAGAACCCAAATCAAACCAATCATAATTGAGTAAGAGTTTAATTCCATCATACCTACCACTACCTCAGTTGTAGCTCTAACATCCTCATGTGTCAGATGATTGACCCTCCTCTAAGTCTTTTCCTATTGCACCCTAGGTTGCCCCCGAGTAGTACTACCCCTAAACTGAGTAAGTTCAATAGTCATGTCCATAGTTATCGATTGTTGATGACTCTATACTGAAAACTAGGATCCTTGACTCATCATCCTCAAAGAACATTCCCTTTTAAAATGTCCTATCTCTCCATAATGGAAACAACCTACCCCTAAGTGCTTACATTCTTTCCACCTGTGTCCCTTCTATCTATATATATAACACCGTCCCATTATGACTAAACAATCCCTAGGATGCTTCTGATTGTATTTACCACATAGGTGAAATGATGACATCCTTCACCCCATAGAACCTCCAACCGAATTAATCCTTCAATATATAGACCCTCATATATCCCTTCATCGCTAGATTGTGTTGTTTCCCTTGAAAACCCAATAGTAGCAATGCTTCCTTCTTTTGATCTACCCAGGAAATATTCCATTTTCCCCCTTCTTAGGTAAGGGCAATTGTTTTTGGTAGAAAACACCATTTCTTTCCTTTCCTCTAACTTCATTTGCTCCTTATAACTTTCACCTTGTTTTTTTTTCTTTTAGCATAACCTTCAAGGATTGAGTTTTTCAACTATCTCTCTAATAATCTTAGGTTGCAAGGCAGTTATTTCATTTATAGGATCCTGCCTGAGTCCATCTTTAAGCCTTTCAATTTGATTCTATTCAGTCAACACCATAGTAATAGCATGTATGGAAAAGTCTAGCAACTGTCTTTTATAATCCAACACGAACATGTTACCATGTCTAAATGCAAGGAACTTTTGTTCCTTATCTTTACGATGTTTTCAGGAGTATATTTTGTTTTAAACTCAAACTTAAAATCACCCCATGTTAGCACCTTTTCCTATCTCCTTTGTCTCACCATGGTCTACTATGAATGAGCTCTGTTAAAAACTATGCCATACAAGACACATGTATATTTTTTAGTAGCGATATTTGAGTAAGAGACCACTCTACCTTACTTAGCCAATATCCAACTACTTTAGCATTCTCCTCTCCCAAGAAAAGCATCGGCCAATTTCCCTTATACACTTTACCTAATGCACCATAATATGGATGATGTCCCTAAATGCTGCATTAGCAGCCCATACATTCTAGCCATAATAGGTTCCACAACTTCAAGTAGGATCCAGAAAGGTCACATGTACCCTTGTTTAAACCACGGGTCGAGGTTTACCATTTTGTTCCCCTTCACCCATCATCACTAGTGGTGCTTTTACTTGAATTGACACGGGGTTTCCTTGAGATTCTAATGTTTCTCCATACACAGATTGCACCTGAACTATAGGCATATTAGAGACACTGTTAGCTAAGGGGTCATCTAAGTGTTCCTCCTTCACAGTTATATTCTGACTTCTCCCTCTCATAGAAGATGGGTTAGTCTTGGTTCTATGTCTAGTGCGAACCATCTTGTTTCAATTTCAAATTTTCATTTGATTAGTATCATTGTGTCTACTAAACCAAGTCATTGCTCTGATACCAATCTGTAACAACCCCTACATACTCATTATGTGATCATACAAGATAACCAGTAATATACTATATAAGTAGTGTTAATTGTTTTTCAAAAACACAACCTTAGCTGACTTATGCCCACCATAAACTTTATCCATATTTTTTTTCATAACATTTCTAAACTAACTAACACAAATACATATTTCAATACAATGCTACCATAAAAAAATGAACTTATAAAATCTTATGTAATAATGAAAATAAGTATCCATCATTAGTAAGGACAACATCATCATAAATAAAATAATAATCCATAATAATTCAACTATTTTGTTTATTAAAAACTCTTATGAGCTACATGAATATCACAAAACACAAGAATGCTACATCTAGATAGAATCCATTAAAGAAATCCTACAACTAAACATAATAACAAGCCATCTAGTTTTGAAAAGCACATGATGAACTTGTCAAAAATAAAACCTACTCAATAATAAAGATAATAGGTAAATTTCACATTATAACATCAATCATTCAATATACAACATTCTCATTTTTCTTTATAGATACATATGATATTTATAATCCCTTTAGCTACATAACATAACTTTACCATACACATTATATCTACCAACTAATAGTAGTAACATAGAACTGTATGGACTCTAAGTTTGGATTTTTAGTTAATTATATAACTTTAAATTCCTTTTAGGCATTTTTAATGCCCCTTTTCAAAACCATTTAAATCAATCATACAATGTTTAAACCAATAATTAACTTTAACAAAATAAGATCTTCACTCCAAGACCAATTCATGATTTTTACTTGATTCTTATGTCCATATAATCGAATAACAATATGAATTTTACTCAGACAATCTTGCCCAAGATGTATATCAATACCTCTTTTAATTCCGCTCATCCGATTATCTCATATTTGAAAAATATCCCTATACCTATGGCCAACATCTTAACCTAATGATCAAGTCCCCATTCTTAATAGGTAACTTGTGGTATTCATTTAAAGCCTACACTTGTGGCTGGTTCCCATGTTCAAATACATATTTAACATGTCCTTAAAGTATCACAAACCTAGCCCCACTTATATGGAAGGCTTTTATGCTTAATATATTATTAACATGTCCTTCATGTACCACAAACCTAGTCCCACTCATGTGGTAAAGCTTCCATGAACACATTTCATTCATACCCGTTTCCAACACAAGTTGACAAACTAAGTCCCCCATTGTAAGGTTAGTTTTCAAACAATAAGATAATCACATGACCATTTTTATAGTTCATCACTTCACTAGTCTTTTAACATTCAATTACTTTGCATAAACATTTTTTTATCATAGTACAATTTAGAAATTAAAACTTGAGTTAAATGCTGAAAAATTAAGTTGAGGTGACGAGCACCTACCTTTTCCTCTCACTAGTTATATCCTATTTGCCCGGGTTCCCGCAATTGATGCCTCTCATGCATCACCCAAAGTCTTACATCATATTTACTTTTTAAATATTAATAATGTATTTCTCAACATTTTGTTAACATTTGAGTACTTTTACTCATGAATTCATTTATTCTTACACTATCTCATATTAAACTTAAGGTTCCCAACTCTTAACGTTTCAATATAAGCAATGCTATCATGAAAGCTTATTTCATAAATACACACATATTAAGATTTTCTTTTCCATATAATAATCATCCATCTTCCTTTTACAACTCGAAAGAATAAAATAAAACAAGAAAAAGCTAAAACATAAAATTAGGCTATCACAAAACCGTAGCAAAATTGGTCTCACTGTTTTGCGAAATGATTCGACCGTTTCTTGAATCGGTCTAGCCGTTTCTCAAAATGGCTAGCTTGTTTTTGCTTTTGGAAAATTTCTCTCTTCTCTTTCTCTCTAGCCAAAACCTTTATCCTTGAAATCTTGAATTTGTATTTCCTTCCAAGATCAATTCATATTCATACAAATTTCATACCTAAGACATCAAATGTTGAACTCTTTAATGACACACACTCAATTACTACAAATCCCTTAAAATATAAAATCAGGCTACCACAAAATCATAACCAAATTGGACCACTGTTTTGAAAAATGATCTGATTGTTTCTTGAATCAGTCTAGCTGTTTCTCAAAATGGCTAGCTTGTTTTTTCTTTTGGAAAATTTCTCTCTTCTCTTTCTTTCTAGCAAAAACCTTCATCCTTGAAATCTTAAGTTTTTATTTCCTTTCAAGATCAATTCATATTTATAAAAATTTCATACCTAATGTCATAACCCATTTTTGGGTTATTCCTCCAAATTCATTTCTTTTCTTTCAAAATAAAAAATAATAAAATAATAAAATAAAGACTAGCATTTTAGCAAGAGCAAGTTGAGAGGATTTCACATGTAGGAAAAATCAAGCTGTAATTTTGGATAAAATCAAGCTGTAATTTTGGATAAAATCAAGAGCCTAATTGTACCCCTATTTTACCAAAAACTAAAGAGACAATACAAATTGAAGGTCAAGTTACATGATTGTTGGACGAATCTGCATTAAAATTAAAACTACGAACATAATTAGATTTTTTATAGACCAATTTGATTTAATCATGGGTCAAATTAAAGTTTAATTATGTTTAAGAATTAATTTAGGTTCAATTAAAGGATTTAATTAGGTGCAAAAACTTAATCATACTTTAAATGGGACAAATTAAATGTCTTAAAGGCTTAATTGGTGAAAACTTAAGTTTGGGAGCCTAATTTGGTTTAATTGAGAAGATTGAAATTTTAGAAGACCAAATTTAATTTTTACCAAGTTAATTGGTTAAAATCAGGGGTACAATTGTAAGAAAATCAAAGTTTTGGGGTCAATTAAGGGTTAAATAGAAGAAATTCATAACTAATGACCATTTTGCAAAAGGCGTTGAACTCTGGGGTACCAATCGGCTGAAATCAAAGGTGAAATTGGAAAAAATTGAAAGTTTAATAATCAATTAAGGGCTAAATTAAAGAAACTTAAAACTAAGGACCAAACTAAAAAAGACGCTGAAATTCGAGCGTAAATTGAAATTTATCAAGGGTACAATTACATAAAATTAAAAGTTTGAAGCCAATTATGGATGTAATTAGAAATAAATCACAAATCAAAGGACTAAAGAGAAATTGTCCAAAAACAACGCCGTTTTGATGCAATGGTTCATCTTATTCTTCAGGTTTTTAGCAGAAAAGGTTGCTCAGGGTGCTACATTCCCAATGCATTTAATGTTTTGCTTCTCGTCCAAATGAGACAAAACGTACACCAAAATGATCACCTAACATTTGACGACACCCTAGTGTGGTCAGTCCTGGCAAACTGACACCACAGAGGTGGTGACATTGCCTCAAAGTGGCTAACCTGACCAACCCCTCTTTTGTAACAAACTTGACAACCCATGCCTACTTTGAATAGATGGTTGAGATCTTTCTAGGTTGAACCAAGGGCCAAGATTTGGCACCAGTGAAGACCAAATGTTCCTTTTTCAACCCCTATAAATAGATGAGGATTTCATGTCTCGATGAGGGAAAAAATTAGGTCCAAAATCGCTAAAAAATCAGCCTCCCCCATTTTTACTGCCACCATGAACTTTCTCTCCTTTCTCTCTCTCCACCGTGGTCTTCAGCCACCAACACTCTCACCACTGGCTTTACCACCGCCATCTCTACCACAAGTAGCCACCCAACCACCTCACCTGATGAGTGCGCCGCTGAGCTCCTCTCTCTCTCTCTCTCTCTCTCCTCTCTGCAAACCTTATTCCTCTTCCTCTAACAACCAGCTAGATGTCATATAGGCAACCAACACTTCCATAATATTCATATAGGACCTCCCATCCACGATAGGAACAACCACCACTAACTCATCTTCTCTCTAGCAACTACAACATCCACACCAACATCAACTTCTTCTCTTGGTAGTAACCCCAGCAACTTGGCCCTCTCAGCAGCGGTGCCACCATCAGCTTCACGATAGTCTTTTAGGCACGACCAGCCGGCCACGACCCCTACGCCAGACAACCTTCTCCTTCTTACTCTTTAATTCCTCTTGCCATCGTCCTCTTGCATGCAGAACAAAAAGAGAGGGGGGAAATTAATTAACTCTTGAGGTTAGACTAGACCCGTGTCAGTCCAGTCTATAAGGTTAGGCTAGTCCCAGCCCATATATTTAATAAAAATATCAATATAATATAATATTATAATATTATATATTAAACAAGTAAAATTTTTTAAGGTCATTTCAAAATATTTTTAATTTTCTTGCGTGTTTTTCTAACAATTTTGTAAAATATTAAGTTTTATTTTTTACACTATAAGATACAGATTCCGTATTAAAATACCCAATTTTATCCAAAATATTTCTTAAAAAAATTTAAAAATTCAAAAAAAAATCTCAAAACTTTTAAATTAATTTCCCCCTTTCAAAAACAAAAACAAAAACAAAAAAAAATATTTTGTTTTCATGCATACAACCAAATCCTAAAAAGTTTTCCAAGCATATTTTCAAAAACAAAACAAAAATTGCATCTTTCTCATGTCTTAAAAAAGTAAAAAAAGGGATAATGTAACCAATTTATGATTGTTGTTATCCAATTTTGACCCACCTTTTTGATAAAATTTTTGAAAAATCAAAAAATAATAAAAAATAAAAAAATACATTTTTTTAAAATCTATTTACATCGTTTTTAGCATTTTCAGCATCATCTCAAAATAATTTAAATTTTCAAAGATCTTTGGAACACGTTCAACTTTTAACGCGTTATTTTTATAATGACCGATTTTTCTCATTTTGAGTCGATGTTGATAAAAATAATAAAAAAAATAAGAAAAATTAAATTTACAAAAAAAAAAATTGAAGACCAAGTTTGGAAACGTGATAATATTTTTACCTATAAATAGTGGTCTTCATAACACACACAAAAAGTGGGGCAATTTTAAAATTAAACAAGGGGAAAGACAAGAGACCCTAAACCTAAATCCATCACTACCCAACCAGCAGCCCCCCACCCATCCGGCGGCCTGTTCCTCTTCTTCCCTCTCAGCCATACCTAGATAACCCCAATAACAGCCACGAACCAGCTCCCCCCTCACCAGATCTTCCCTCTCCCAATCACGACTCACTCTTCCTTCTCCGCTGCATGTCCATCTTCCCCTCATCCCTCTTTCGGTTGCAGCCAAAACAGACCAACCCAGCCTCTCCATCGTCCTCTCCTTTCTCAGCTTCTCTGTAAACCAAACCCCCCATTCTCCCCTCAAAATAGACCAACCTCCATCGTTTCCATTCTCAGCCTTCTCCTTCTCTATTGATTCCAGCCGCCAACCTTAAAAACATAAACAGCACAGAACAGATCCACCATCTTCTCTCTCTGTTACCGATCCCACAGACCAGCCACACATTGTCCCTTCCCCTGTGTAGCAGCATCTCCTTCCCCCATCAACATCGTCTTCTTCTCCCTCGGCCGACTACCAACAATAACAGAGAAGCAACTCGCGCAAACTAGCCTCCACCAAACGCTGCGGCGCCCACAGATTTAGATATGTTAGTCTGCGTCCTCCGACACCCCTCAGCTGTCTCGCCTTCTTACCACCAACCACCTGACGCAGAGGTGGAGAAGGTGAAACCAAAAAGGATTTGCAGTGAAACAGATCTAAAACGAAAGAAGACCGAGAACAGATCATTGCTTGCTGCATTCTTATTGGTTTTTTTTTGGTTTTGCTGGTCATTGCTGGCAAGGAAAGGAAGGAGGGAGGAAGCCGTTCCAGATCCACCCATTTTCTGGCTTTTCTTGTGGCGGCAGCGTATGGAGAAGAAGCGCAGAAGCGTCGCCACTATTCTTGTAGTTCCAGAAGGCCTCCCTTGCAATTCCTGGATTTTTTAGGAGCTATTTTGTAAATTTTAAATTGTTTAATGTAATTGTATTTTAGTGTTGAATTTTTATAATTTATGTTGTGAATATAAAAAAGTAAAAAAAATAAAAAGAAAAATATAGTGAAAGTGATTGTGGTATTTATATTTTTTTATGGATGTTTTTTATAATAAAATTACAAAGAATAAAAAAGAATTTAATATTTTGATTTGTTCACGATTAAGGATTATGAACTTACATGTAAGTTGCTAATATCCGATGAAAAGATAAAATTTTTAAAATTTTTTTATCACATCAAATCGCGAAACAGTTTACCTCAGGTAGGGTGCGCTAGGGATGCTAATACCTTTTCTAATCACAATCAGTCCCTTACCAGTGAATCTTTGACAAGACTAGTACATTCGGGTTTCCTAGTAACCCTTAATTAAATACTAGGTGGCGACTCCCAACGAATCAAGCAACCGAACAAAAAATTGTCAAACGACGCTGCGCGGGCATGTGCGACAATGATTATCCGTTAAGATTTGATCAAAATATCAAAAATCATTTGCCAATCATTTTGTTTATTTTTATATTAGAGTTTAGATGTAGACTTTAATATATGGGGGTGTAAAACTACACAATAGAGTACACCCTCAAGCACTCAAGATAAAAAGTGCATAATAAATGTCATGCTAAATTTGGATGTTAGAACGGTTAGGACTTCACCCAATAAGGTAGAGACTTCTCACGAGGGGTGATATGACTTAGACTTTAGACGAGACCAATGAATAGAAACTTGACTTAGAAAAACAATAAAACAAAAATGCAGCTTACCTTAAGTATGGTGCATTAGGGGTGATGCGTCTTCTTCTTGTATAACCAGTCATTTACCTAGACTCTCACAAACAATAGGTTCCTAGTAACCATAATACTAGGTGGCAACTCCTGAAACTTAATCATAATTTTATGATAAAACCCAAAACCTTTTCTTTCCCAACAACACCCCTCTCATGTAGGCACACATTTATTTTTCAGCGAGCTTAGCCATTCATCTCCACGACACCTAACACATCAAATGTTGAATTCTTCAATGACACACACATAATTACTACAAATCCTTTTCCCCCCATAAAACTCATAGGGGTTGAAACCCCATCTTCATCACTAAGGGTTTCTTTTCAAATCTTACACAAAATTACACTTAATTTCAAATCTATTTCCTATCATAAAATTTCATTAGGAATCATGATTTTTCCCAACATTACTCAAAACCCTAGAATTCAAGAAATTTATCCTTCAATCTAGTTTCATGGAAATAACTATTTATACTTTATCAAAGATATTCCCTTAACATTAATCATGAATAAGTTTCAACAAAGAATAAACACTACGAAATCCTTGTCTTGGCCAAAGGACTTTTCTTTCAACAAATCAATCTATTCCTTATGGTATGAGGGGTTTTTCTTTCAACAAATAAATCTATTCCTTACAATTAAACCTTATATTAATGTAATCTAGGTATATTTTCAAAATAGGCCCAATGTTATCGAAACTCTCAACATGAATCTTAAAAATTAACATTAGCATTTTTCCTATATGCTCTAAGGTAATAGAAATTCTTTGTCCTTACACCTTTTAGGTTATATAAGCATCATTAATTCATCAAAATTCCAAACAAAAAACTTTCCCCTTAAATTTCTCTTCTTGTCTGAATTCTCCACCCCTAAAACTCCTAGAATTTTTCTTTAATACTTTATGTTTTTTCATCTTACAATCCTTCTAACTCAAGTTCTCTACAAACTAATACAACTAATTGTGTTAAAACACTCTCAAATTTTCCAATTCAACATAAACACTTGTTTCAAAAATTTGGAGGTTTGCACTCTCTCTTGCAATAATACAAAGATTAGGCGTTTAGAATGCCTTATAAAGTTGTTTCATGTCAATTCAACCTTAATTGATCAATTTTTCTTCTACTTCACAATCCTTTTTCTTCCTCATGTTTTTTTTCTTGAATTCCTTCTTGAAATATTTAAGTGAGTGTTTTTATTCTTTGAAAGAATTTTCTATAATCTCACCACTCTCTCCATACAATGATACTTTAGAGGCTTCAAGTTTTTTTTCACAAAGAAAATAAGTTCAGGTTCCTGTGTCTGTTCTTTTTATTTAACAACTGTTTTTACTTCTCTCTTTTTTTGTCTTTAGATTTCCTATTTTCCAAGTATGGTGCTTCCCTCCTAAATTGTTCCTAAAATTCAGCCCTACTCCTTTTTTTATACAATTTCAATCCTCTTTTTGGTTTAACAAAAAAGGTTGAATCTTATTATTAAGAAACAATATATGTGGATGTCATATAGTTTATGCTATTTTGAATAAAAAGAATGCTAAAGCTTTAAAGTTCTTAAAATCAAATGAGGAAAGTCATTACTTGTTTGATATAAATCAAGATGATGCAATTTTGATTGGTTATCGACTAATTAAAAAGTTAAATTAAAAGGGAAACATAAATAATTAAAATGTAGAAGAGTTAAAAGGAAAATGTTATAGTAAATGGCATAGAATTGTTGGCCATTCAACTAAGAATTATATAGTTTTTAGAAATGTGATTAAGATGTAATAGAATCAAAACATATAAGGTTTCCTGACAAAAATGAAACAGTGAGAGATGGCAAAAATCCTTTACTTTTAATAAATTCATTATCTATCAACATGATAACTATTGCTAATAGTGATGGTATTATATTTTTTCTTAGAAAGTTACCATCACAACCAATGATTTATTTGATTCCTTAGTAATAAATCAAGTGTTAAGATTTGTTGTGATTGATAAATCCTAAGATATTGAAGGATTATGTAGATGGCATATGACTGCTAGTCATATTATGTACAGATATGCAAACTTTAAAAGATTTGTAAGGGGTTTGGTTGTGAAAGAGATTATAAATCTTATTGATAAAGAAATACAAATTCTAGAGTTGATAGATTTGAAGGGGATAATGAGATCCAGATAGGATTAACAACTCAAAAGAAAATTCTAGAGAAGCAATCATTTTAAGAAAAAGACTAGCAAAGAATATGGTTGCTAGGTTGAATCTAAATCCAAAATTCATAAATTTATAGAAAAGATGTGAGGGAAAAAATGATTGAAGAGTGTAGTAAGGACTATGCAAAGGCCTTTATAGAGAAGGAGAGCAAATGTGATACGTAATTATATTAGAAGGAAAGAGGCTACAAATAATGGAAAAGGTAAGGAAATGATTACATAGTTCGTTATTAATAAAACAAATGACAACTTAATTATCAAAATAGAAGATAGAGATTTAGAATTTAAGGAAAATTGGATAAGAAGAGGCAACATAAAAAGCTATAAAGGAATGATAGGTATATGACTGATTATAAAGGAAATAAGAAAAAATACATGTTTAATGTTTTATTTTTAAATGATGAATGTGATTTATTTATGGAAGAAGTAGATAAATGCAATATGATAACTCTAATTCCTAAACAGCTTACAACCTAAAATTTAAGGATTACATAATTAAAGGTGATATCATTGATAACTCTTCAACTGCATAAAAGATAGTGACAAAAAAGACATAATAATTGGATTTTAAAGCTTGTAACCAGAGTATAATTGAAGAAGAGAAGAGGGAAAATAAACCATGAAAAAGCTATCAAGGTTCTATTTGAGAAACCAAATACCACTAAACTAATGCACTTAATGTAAATCCCGAGAAAAAAACCAAGGCTGGATTAAATTAAAGAAAATAAACTAAACTAAAAAGAAGTGGGGGCAAGAACGAATTCACTTAAAGAAAATGGGGCCTAAATGCAAATAAGAATAATTATAGAGCATAAATACTCCTATTCTCACCAAAAACAGATCTGCAGCTACGTAAAGAAAGAAAAGAGGGAGTTTTTATATCTATTTTTTTACAAATAAAGAGAGAAACACTAAAATTTCAAGAACCCATCCCAGATTGAGGGTTATAGGTAAAATAAACCCTAGTGGGAAAGGGATTAACAAGAAAAAATTGAACAAGAAGAGAAGAGGGGAGGGTCGGCTGTCATTAGAAAGAAAAGGAGGGATCGAAGCCTTGATTCGCACCAGGTAAGATATTATAAACCTGGTCTTATGAGTCATTTCAAGTCGATTATGAATTGATGCCTGGATGTAAATTTATATTGAGTTCTTAGACTTGAATTGAAAAAAAAAGGAAGTAAGAGTTGTTAAAGTAAAGAACTTCGTGTGTTGTGTGTAAATGGAAAGGTGATGAATCTGGACAGTTTCGTCTCTTGACCTTCAAAGAGATTTTGGGTAGGAGAATGAAGGAATTAGGATCAAGTTCCTTCATAGAAATTGTAGTTTTGGATGTTTACTAACTAATGAAATTGGTCTTGCTCAATTTGGAGTCATAGAACTCCAGTTATGGGTCACCAACCGAGACTGGGTCATGACAGACCCTATAGGGTAGTAGGTCTGGTTCATTGATGAGCAATTTTGACTATCTTAGAGGCAGAACTGGGTTCTCCTCAAAACATAGAACTTGTAGCCTCATGTCTTACCTTTCCAATGCCATAAATTTCGTTTGAATTGGAGTTCTATAACTCCAGATATAGTTAAAAATCTGAGGAGAGGTCAGACAGTAACAGTTCAATGTCTAGACAGTAACAGTTCAAAAACAAGACAGTAACAGTTCGATGTTTAGACAGTAACAGTTCAATGTCTAGACAGTAACGGTTCAAAAACAAGACAGTAACAGTTCCATGTCTAGGCAGTAACAGTTCAATGTCTAGGCAGTAACGGTTCAAAAATAAGACAGTAACAGTTCAATGTCTAGGCAGTAACAATTCAATATCTAGACAGTAACGGTTCAAAAATAAGACAGTAACAATTCAAAAATGAACAGTAACAGTTGGACAATAACAGTCCAAGTGTTTGTTAATGAGCGATTTTGACTATCTTAGAGGCAGAACTGGGTTCTTCTCAAAACATAGAACTTGTAGCCTCATGCCTTACCTTTCCAACGACATAAATTTCACTTGAAACGGAGTTCTATAACTCCAAATATAGTTAAAAATCTGAGGAGAGGTCAGACAGTAACAGTTCAAAAACGAGACAGTAACAGTTGAACAGTGATAGTCCAAATATAAAGAAAGGAATGATAACTAGGATTGGACAAAGAACGACAGTAATAATGAGTGAAATGAGAAAAACATAAAGTACTAAGAAATGACTGAAAGAAAGACTTATTGGTTGTTGATATGGTTATTATAAAACATATCCTTGAGTGAGGAAAATTTATGAGATAAACCTGTGATTTGCAGGAGGGACCACAGACGTGGTGCAACAGCAGCAGCAGGGGAGCACGAGTAGAGCTTCTATTGCAGGTAGGTGATTCACACCTATGCTTTCTAGTTAAATTCCATGATTTAATATATTTTTGATGTGAAATGTGAATTACTGAATGTATGTGTATTCAAGGTGAAAAGTTGTTATGTGAATTGCCAAGTGATGAAATTATCACTGACAAAGGAAATATGAGAAGTGTGATTTGAGGCATAAACTAGCATACATTGAGTGTATGTTAGGATCCTGGGTAAGGGGATCACCCTGTATTGGCTAGCATACATTTAGTGTATGTTAGGATCCCGGGTAAGGGGATCGTCACAAATGGACTAGCATATATTTAGTGTATGTTAAGATCCCGGGTAAGGGGATCACCCTGTATTGGCTAGCATACATTTAGTGTATGTTAGGATCCCGGGTAAAGGGATCGTCACGAATGGACTAGCATACATTTAGTGTATGTTAGGATCCTGGGTAAGAGGATCTCCCCGTATTGGCTAACATACATTCAGTGTATGTTAGGATCCCGGGTAAGGGGATCACCATGTATTGGCCAGCATACATTTAGTGTATGTTAGGATCTCGGGTAAAGGGATCGCCTTATATCGACTCCTATGGGGTGGTGATGACGATACCAGTGAAAGTGGTATCAGTAATGTGATAAGCAAAAGTAATCACGTTAATTTTATAAGGTCTGGAATGAAGGTTGATAGTGGCAGAGGGAACAGTTATTAATAGTTTGAATAAGGAAGAGATTTTAATAAAAAAAAACTAGAAGGGAGAAGTAAATGAAATATGAATGCATGTTACACTGTTGAAATTATTAGATATTCATATTGTTATATTTATTGTGATATTCACCTTGCAATAATATGTATTTTGTTTCAGGATCATCGCATGCACGACAGGAGTAGATCCTAGCTTATGTTTCCTTTTTGAAATCTAGGTTCCAGGGAGTATACCCTTGTATTTTGTAAACATGAAAATGTTTGTATAACTTAATTTGTATAATAAATGTTTAAACTTGATTGAATGAATTTAACGCTGTAGTTTATATATCCATATTTCATGTCTATGTATCTATATTTATTTAAATTATCCATCCATAATGATATTTTTGTTATATAATGCATATCATAAATATTATGGTTGATAGGTGTGAGTATAATTGTGGAATTGAAACCCAGGATGATTGGGTCGGGAATTAAGTTATTAGATGCGAACTGTTAGAAGTGTAAACAGGTTACATGTCGGTAACTTGGGACCTTCCGGTATAGGGGGGACTCCGTTGAAATTCTGGTAGATGTTAATACGAAGACCATGAATATGTATATACAAAAAAAAAAAATTAACTACTCTATTTTTTTTTTTTGACATGAGATTGTTGTTTTATCCCAGAAATTGGGGATGTTACACTTAAAACCATTATATATATGGGCAAACATTAAAGGGATAGATATTGGAAGAGTGTTCATAGATAATGATGTTACTATAAACATCTTACGTTTATGCATGTTAGAGGTTATTTGGAAAATAATGGAAGATTTGACTTCAACTAAAGTTGTGATTAACGGATTCTCTAGGTAAATTTTACAAGTAAAATGGATAATTGGTGTTAATTTAAAATTTGTTTCTTTGACTACAAAAACAATGTTCTTTCTTATAGATGCAATGCCAAGTTATAATGTCCTGCTTGGCAAAGATTGGATTCATGCAAATGGTTATATACAATCTACTTTGTATCAGATGCTACTATTGTAAAACAAAGAAAAGTTTGAATTCCTGCATGCATATAAAGCTATTCACTACATTTTCAAATCATTTAGAGGCATAATTTACAATGGGAAATGAAGCACATTTAAAATTGTGATAGACCTGCATTTAAGATGAATATTTACCATAAATTAAAGGTATCTTATATTATTAGACATGTTATTATAAAACATGCTTAGTTAAGGAGATATTGATACTTCAAGTGCAAAATAATGATATAAAACCTTGATAAAAATGCACTTTTAAGTACTAATCATAAAACCAGGATCTTTTGTCAAGATTGAGGAGATTGAAGATGAAATCTATTTTTTCCTAACAATGCTTTTATTAGATGAAAAGCCTAGAAGGAAAAGGAAGATTCCTTTAAATAAATAAGTATAGATTGCTACTAGCTATAGATTGCTAACATACTAGACAGAGGAACAAATTGCTAACATACTAGATAGAGGAACAAGTATTAACAAAATTCGAATACGAGAAAAATACAGGCAAGTTACAACAATTCAATTTAATTTAATTTGAGAAAGGAGATATGCTAAAGTTCAATGATGAAATAATTTAAGAGGGGATATGAAGAACCTAACCAGTAAGAAGAAGTGAATCTTGGAGAATAAAAATGAAAGAAAATCCCTCACAATGGTGCTTGGCTAAAACCAGAGGAAAAACAAGCACTAATATTGGTACTTAAAAGAAACAAAAATTCATTTGCTTAGGATTACAAAGATATGTCTAGCCTAAATAGAGAATTGGTGGAGCTCAAGATTCCAACAGACAAAGGGGTTAAACCTGTGATCTAGATTCAGAGAAGAAGAGGTCCATGGTTCATACTCATTGATAAGGAAGAAATCTAGAGGTTTATGAAAGCTAAATTCACTAGAGTAACCAAGTATGTAGAATGACTTTCTAATATAGTTTTTGTTTAAAGAAATGAAAAAACTAGAATCTGCATTGATTTTAGATATTTGATTATGACTACACTTGAAGATGAATACCCAATATCGATTACTAATGTATTAATCGTTATAGTAGCGAAGTATAAAATATTATCTATGATGGATGGGTATTCTAGTTACAATTAGTTTCCCATTGTAGTAAATGATATTCACAAAACTATATTTAGATGCCCTAGCTTAGATGGAGCTTATGACTGGATAATGATGCCTTGTGGATTAAAGAATGCAAGGGTAGCATATCAAAGGGCTTATGAATATAATTTCTCATGATTTAGTTGGTCAAATGAATTTAAAGAATATTTAATTGATTTACAAAAAGCTTTTGAAATGATGATAAAGTTTGATTTTAAAATGAACCTATTAAAGTATGTATTTGGGGTTTCTGTAGGAAAGTTTCTTGGTTTTCTCATTCATAATAAAGGGATAGAAGTAGAAAAGAATAAAGCATGAGAAATTTGAAATGCAAAACCTCCTTGAAATATACAAGAATTCATGAATTTTTATGGTTCATTGAGTTATTTAAGAATATTTATTTCTAACCTTACTGCAAAAACTAAAATGTTTATACCTTTGTTAAAGTTATAATTCAAAAAAAAAAAAATAGTTCAAATGGAAACAAGAAAATCAAAGTGCATTAAACAAAATCAAAGAGTATTTGACTAATTCATCAATATTAGTCCATTTAAAGATAGGAAAACCATTGAAATTATATATTGCAGTGGCTGAAAATTCAATTGGAAGTCCTCTTTCTTAAGATAATGATGTTGGACAAGAGCAAGTCGTTTTCTATTTGAGTAGAATGTTGAATAATGTAGAATGTAAATTTTTTCCAATTGAGCAGTTATGTTTATCAATATACTATTCTACAACATTATATGATATTTTATTCTGTGCATATTATGGCTCAAATAGAAGTTATTAAATGCATGCTAAATAGACCAATATTAAATGGAAGAGTAAGTAAGTGGAGCTTGTCTTTGGTAAATTTTGATTTGATTTATATATCTAAAAAATTAGTCAAAAGGAAAGCTTTAGCTAAGTTTTTAGTTGATCACCCTCAACAAATTTACAAATATTTAAACAAAAATTTCTAATAATAGAAATTACTCCATGGAAGTTGTACTTTCATGATTCTAATATCACTCATAACTTTATATTAGGATTCAATCCCCAAAAAGAACCATAACTAAAATTGCTTTTCAATTACAAACAAAATGCACAAGCAATAAAGCAGTGTACGAGGCATTAATATTTGGTTTGGAAATATTAATTTATATAGGAGTCACAAGAGTCACAACCATCCAAATTTTAGGAGATTCTTAATTAGTGATAAAACAAGTAACAAGAAGTTTTAAGTGTATAAATACATTCCAAACCAAGCATTTCTTAAGAAGGTATGGCAATATGTTGAGAAAGTACGCATTCCAAACAAAAGAAAGATGAAAAAAGGTTGTCTTCGAACTAGGATAATGGGTTTGGGAGGTTTCTTAGGTATAGAAAATCAAAGTTGATGCTTAGAAGAGATGGTTCATTCAAATTTCTTGAAAGGCTCAATGCCTACAAAATGGATCTATAAGGTTAATATAATGTTAGTTTTATATTCAAAGTTTATGATCTTTCTTTGTTCGATGTAAGTGATGATTCAAGTTAAATCGTTTTTAGGAGAGAGGGGATGATATGATTCTAGCTACGACTGTCGTGAGGTGTGCAACATCGTGGACGACGGGTCTGCCTCCTAAGAGGTGTTGAAATGAAAGGGTTTTGGGGATAATCATAAAGTTATGATTATGAGTTCATGAGTCACCACCTAGTATTATGGTTACTAGAAAACCTATGATATGTGAAAGTCCGGGTAAGGGACTGGTTGTGCAAGGGAAAGACACATCACCCTTATTGCATCCTACCTAAGGTAAACTACATTATTGTTTGATTGTTATTCTAAGTCATATTTTTCTCCATTGATCTTGTCAAAGGTTCAAGTCAAAACTGTATTCATGAGAAAGTCTCTACCTCATTTGATTAAATCCTAACAGTTCTAAGATCTAAATTTTAGCATCATATTTATTTCTTTGTATCTTTAATACTTAAGGGTATGCTTTACTGTTTAGTTTTACATCTCTAAATATTAAAGTCTATAACTAAACCCTAATACTTTAAATATAAAGTGAACAAAATGATTGGTGAAGGGTTGTTGATATTTTAGTCAAACCTTAATGGATAATCATAAACTAGTTACGATATTCATTTTTGCATTTTAAAACATGAGAAATATGCTTTTTTGTTTTTTTATATATAAAAATATACTTGGAAAAGTTTTAGGATTTGGTCGTATGTAAGAAAAAAAATATTTTTTTTAAGAGGAAATTAATTTAAAATGTTTTGAATTATTTTTTAAATTTTATTTAAGAAACGTTTTAAAGAAAACCAGGTATTTTAATACCAAATCTGTATTTTTCAGTGTAAATATACAATCTAAATGTTTGGGCCAAGTTTGACCTAGTTATACAGGCATGGGCTCTGATCCCAAGCCCATTTTAGTTAGGCTGGCTAAGGCCCAACAATATTTTTTTAAGTGGGTGGAACTGGCCCAACCTTATCGGCAAGGTCCAGCTCAACCTTATAGGCAAGGTCACTAGCCCAACGTAGTGACGATGGGGTTAATTATTTGTCCATTGCATACAGAATTATACATGCAATGGCCACCATCTAGGGGGGTTAGGAAGAAAACGAAGAAGAAGTCTCATATGGCTATAGAAGAAGAGTTGCCGGTGGTGTTCCTTGTAGTGCTGGGAAGTCTAGTATATGGTTGGTGGGGACAATGATGATTGAAGCGAGGTTGAGGGAGTGGCAGAAAGTTGGAAGAAAAAAGAAAACAAAAACCATGGGGTAGGGGGTAGGGGGAAATTTTTTTTTTTTTTTTTTGCCAACTTTGGACCTTGATTTCTTGATTTTTAAGGCATGAAATCCACCCCTATTTATAGGGGTGGAAGAGGAACACTTTGTCTCTTTTAGAGACAAATCTTGGCCCTTGATTCAAGCTGGAAGGATCTCAATCATTGGTTCAAAGTTGTTATCATGAACTGTCAGAATTCAAAAGAAGAAAGACCAAAGTGCATATCAAGAGAGGAGAGAGAAAAAAAAGGATAAAAGTGAAAATCATGCCACCAACAACCATACACGTCGCCCAAACAAGGAGAGGACACCATAATATTCCTAAGGACATGGCAAAAGAGGGATTTTAGCCACTAGGAGGCATTGCATGTGCCGCCTGGAGAGTGAAGGCACCTCTCACATACTAGCACATACATTGCAAGTGATAAGCATTTTTTTTTATATATATGATGCAACCATATTATTTGATTGTTGTATCCATATTTACCTAATATTTTGTTCATGTTTTATATATAAAATGCCTTGATAATCTTTGTTTTATGTTTTGAAGGTATTTTTGGATGTGAGATTCGAAAAGGAGTAAATTAAAGATAAAATTCAAACTATGTTGCAACCTATGTCGAATGTTGATAGATTTGACATCTAATTGATATTTTATGCAAAACTTAAGTTGTAGAGGTTGAAATAAAGTGATTTCAATGGTATTAGAAAGTTAACATCCATACCTTTCTATACATATGTGGCAAGAAAAATAAAGAGGATGGAAATCGCAGCCTTCAAAGACAAGTCTCACATTCTACCAGTTTTGACTTTCGACCATTCCGACTTGAATATCTTGCGTTAGAGAAGTCCATTTGATGCAAACTCAATTTTTTTTAGATTCCTGACTCAAAGGCCTATCTTCCTACCAAATATTAGCTGCAAAAAAGCTCATATGAGAGAGAGATATGAATTTGTTTAAGACAACCTATAAATTCTACCAGCATACAGGTTTTGTGAAGAAACAAGTCCGACTTACTTAAATGTTGATTTTCCACTTTGAAAAGGACTATTTTTATTTGTGTTGGGAGGATACTAATGGATTGGAGGGATGTGGGGAATATGATTTCCTATCAAATAAAAATAAAGAGAGAAAGAAAGAGAGAAGGCGGTCAAAAAGAAAAAGAAAAACTCTACCTTTTTCTTCTATACCCGAAATTATGTTCTCATATGTTATATTCATTAATTTTATAATAGACATGGAAGGCTAAGTTATTTTTCTTGGTTGAAAGGATACAAATACCTTCGGATTTTAAAAACTGTGAGATCTATTTTATCTTTTCTTTTCAATTTATATGATGAGTAGGAATGTTTTCCTATATTTATTTCCTATGATTGTTTAGTTTGATTGTTAGAGCGGACTCTAATTTATTATTCTAAACCAATATATTGTTAAGTTTACTATCAAAACTGGAGTTATGATATTTGAACTTGTGAAACGACTAAGTTTAATAATTATGGCGGATTTATGTTGTTAATCTTAGGGAAAACATTAAACTAAATTGACAATATATTGCAGACAATTATGTTGTCTAAGATTTATTAATCTATCTAGTTTTTAAGGCTGCCATTAAATTAAATTAAATTACTAGTGTGGATACCGTGGTTGTTTAATGGTTAGAGTTAGTTAAATTGTAGATTGGTTAACTGACTAATGTTAAGGAAAGATACATATTTAGAATATAAATTCATGTATCATTTCAGTGATCATTTTTTTATTTTTATAGATGGACGTTTACTTGAGACCAAGGTTTTTCTCTTGATAAGTTTCAGATTTATTTAACTTAGCTTGATTAGTTTGTTCTATTTACCATATCATAAAGACCTAAACTAGATCTTCTTCGTGGGATCGACCCCTTCCTTGCTCTATATTATCTTGTTTGTTTAAGCGAGGATAATTCATTTATGTCACCGTGAAATTGCAACAATATAGTGAAATACCAAATTTCCCCTCACTTGACTTGACAATAATAAAAAAAACCATTGTGAAAAATATAAAAAGCCTTTAGGCATCAGTCTTAAGTTTTATGCTTTTAAGGGTATTTTGATTGTTTTAATATGCCCTTTGTTTTTTTATATATATATTTAGTCAAATACCAAATTCCCTTTAAATGACTTAATAAAACAAAAAAAAAACAAAACAAAAAAGTTCTTGGATGCTAGTTTTAAAATGTTTGCTTTTAAGGGCATTTTGATCATTGCATTGTGCTTTGAAATGAAAAAAAGACTTATTTATCCTTGATCAATTTAGTAATGAATAATGCGCCTTAAAAAAACACATCAATACCACCAATAGCCAGTTCAATATTTTTAGGTGTAAAGGGCAAATATTTCATTATACTATTCTAGTGAACATTATAAATAGGTATATGTCTATAGAGTTTTTCCATGTCTAATTAGCTTTTGTTTAATATGATTATTTTTTTGTGCACATTACAAAGGAGTAGAGCTATATGGGGAACTCTAGTTCCATATATTAGTATGATATGGACTTTTGATTGTTTTAAGAGTTGAGAGATATTAATTAACAAGTATACTACTGTTTCCAGATTCAACCCACTCCCACTTGAAATCACATTGCATGAGGACTTCTTCTTTTGTAGTGAGCAGTAATTGTAACCAAAGCTCGAACCCTAATTTTGATCAAGATTCAAATTGAATTGGTCAAGACTTTGATTTATCAGAAAAATTTGATTCAGTTAGGTTTTTAGTGATTCGAATGACCTAGTTAAACCTAACTAGATTTAGATACTCAAGAACACAATATAGTCATCATTACTTGGATAATTGAACTTTAAGTTCTGTTTGTATTTTGGATATTTGAATTATGTTTGTTAATTTGAATTTTTAAATTTTTATTTTTTTGGATTAATTAAAGATTATATTGAAACTGAGTTTAAAAGTTTGAAATTGAGGCATACTTAAATTCATTATAGATAATTGAACTTTCAAATTGACTTAATGTGTTGATCTAATGTTCCGTCGGTTAATCCAATGACTTTATAATTCAAGCTCATTTCTAAATCAATCATCGAATAATGTTGATAACTATGATATTTAAAGAGTTACGGGGATGTGAACTATGATTTTTATTCTATTATTATGATAACAAAAAAGCTAAAATGAACGGCAAATTTGCTATGGCTATAGATATATTTTACTATTTACCGCTACAGATTAATTATCATTTTCCTTTCTAAAAATTTAAATGACTTGGTGTTAGGGGTATTTTGGTCTTTTCACAAGACCCACTTATCATTAAAGAATTGACCAGGGATGTATATATCTTTTTGATATTTGTAAGCATAGTAATTGTTCTCCAAGTCAAAATTCTTAAAATTAGCATACATGGGTATTTGTCGTTCTATTTTCTAAAATAAAATATAATGATGATTTTACCCTTTTAAAAAAATTAAACCATGCATCTTAGGGCCTTTTGTTCTTTTCACTCTAATTTGTTTTTGTTATTATCAAGGTAATTAAAGGCAATTTGATCTTTTAATAAGAATTAATTATTGTTTAAATGAAAAAAAAAGTTGTTGGCTTACCGATGGCACATACGTTTGCATGTAGGAGATATCCATGTATTTTGAATGGTACATGCGACGCCTCCCGGTGGCCATATATGCTCTTCCATTATGTCGTTGGAAGTGACTCTATGTCCTTTTCCTGTTGGTATAATGCGTGTTGATGGAGATGAGGAGGTTTATCACCGGTGAGGTTTTTTTTTCTCTTCTTTCCCCCTTGAAAATTATAGGTTAGTCGTCTTTGTTGTTGATATTTCAACTTTAATCCTTATTCTTTTGATTTCGGATTTATGTTCTTGGCTTTTTTGTAAAAGTTTTAGTTGTTTTCAACTTCATCCTTCAATTTCAATTTATGATATATTATTTTTTTGATTTGATCCTTATTCTTTTGATTTTAATTTTCTTTCCTTAGCCCTTCTGTAAGAGTTTTATTAGTTTTCAATTTCATCATTCAACCCAAATTTATGGTATACTATTTTTTCCAATATAGTTCTTATTTTTTTTGTATTTTTATTAAAGTGATTCTTCTTTCCGATATTGTCCTCTAATTTATTTTTTATTTTAATTTTTATCCACATTATTTTAATTGCTATTGTTTGTTTTATATCCTTTTGTATAATTTTTTTTTTGTTAATTTCATCCTTCAATATTTTATTGGTTGGGGATTGAGTTTTATAATTTTTTTCATGTATTGTGCTTACAGTCTAATAACATGGGTCATGGATTTAAACAATTAACGTGGATTGACATATTTCTTGACTTATTTTCTCTTCAGATTTGATCGTTTGATATTTTTTTAAAATGGATTTTGGCCATCTCAAATCTTTCTTTTCTTTGATTTATTTTTTATTGGGTTATTTCATTTTCATGACTTAAGCTGCAAGTTTGATAGGTTAACTCAGGTTATCTCGCCCCTTATTATCTAAGTTCATGTTTTTTATACTAACTTGGATTGACTCGGACTAATTTTTTTATATTCAATCTCATCCTTTCATATTTAGTTCTCAAAACCAACCCCCCTACCATTTACTAACTCATAATCAGATCTCAGTAATTAAATATTTGAAACTTGACAATTTAAAATTAAAACAGACTTTAAAAGTACTAAAATATTATTTAATGGATGAGAACAGTAGAATTGTTAATCACGATCCGTACAGTAACAACATTTTGAAGAAACATTCACAATAATTAACTTGGGACAGTTTATTTGTGAAAATGTATGTATGACAAAAAACAGACCACGTCTAAAATCAGGTCAAGTTTTAAATGTTCACGCCGACTCTGTAATACTAAGATTGACTAAGCCCTATTTGGCCACTCCAGGAGCAATTGTTCATGACCATTATGGGGAAATCCTTTACGAAGGAGATACATTAGTTACATTTATATATGAAAAATCGAGATCTAGTGATATAACGCAGGGTTTTTCAAAACAGGTGTTAGAAGCGCGCTTAATTGATTCAATATCGATAAACCTAGAAAAAAGAGTGGAGAATTGGAACGTGTATAACAAGAATTGTTGGAATTCCCTAGGGATTCTTGATTGGTGCTGAGCTAACTATAGTGCAAAATCGTATTTTCTTGGTAAATAAGATCCAAAAGGTTTATCAATTCTGGGGGTACAGATTCATAACATCAAAAGTCCTGGTTTCAGGAGATGGAATCCGGAACAACCCCCACCACATATATATATATATATATATATATATGTGCGCGCGCGCGGGGGTTGTCCGGATTCCATCTCCTGAAACCAGGACTTTTTATGTTATTTGGCAGTCGCCATAACGGGTTTTATATATATATATATATATATATCCCCCGTTATAGCGACTGCCACGTCTAGTTGATAGCTATTTGCGCTTGTCTTGGTTAACAGCTTTAATAAAACTCTTTGATAAAGTTTCGTGATGAAGGAGAGTTTGCTTTGCCCATAGGAAGATCTTAGTTAGCACGTTATCAAGGGCTTTTCTATATTAACTTGAAGTAAGTTTAGCAGTTTTATATAAATAATTAATATGTTTATGCTATGTATACTATATTAAAAAAATAAAAACTTGTTTAGTGAAAAAAACAATAACTTAAGAATTTAAAAAAATTAAATATAACAATTAAATTTTGTGAAAGACATTTAAACGGTATATTATGAACTATTTTAAATCAATAGACATTTCTACTGTCTTTTGAAATTTTTAAACAATTCATTTTTTATAGTTTATTTTTAATACAAAAATAACAATAATAAAATTTATTTTTTATTCAAATAGTGTTAAATTTGAGTTAAGTTAAAGCTATTTCATTAGACACTTCAAACAACCCCCAATTTATCATTAGTTTTGGCATTCGAATATTAATTAAAAACAGTGATTTATGTTAATTTATTTTTTTATTGCATATGATCTTATTTAAGAAAATATTTATATAAGTATAATTATGTATTAAAAAGACACTACCAGCATCTCTGTAAAAAATGACAAGAAAAAAGATATTACAAGTATTTGATTTGAGTAGGGTTTTTTTTTTAATATGGAATAACAATTGAGCATTAAGAATATTGTAAATACCTATTGATTTTATAAGTAGATAGTTTTCAAACTTCTAAATCCGAGAGTATCTTTTAGAAAAATTCAGCACATATCAGTGAAAAAACGCTTTTGCATCCTAGCCAATCAAAATATTAGAGTTAGGTTTCACTCAAAGCAAATTAGGGTTAGAGTTTTGTTGAATTCTCATCCATGTTATAAAAGATCTAGTCCTCTTTAAACTAAGAATTTTTATTCCTAAACCACCTAAAGTTTTAATCAGAGATGATTATTTTCAGTTCGGTTTAGTTTTTATCAAAAAAATAAACAAACTATTTTTTTTAAAAAAAACCAAACTGAAACTAGTTCAAACCGACTGGTTTCGGTTCGGTTATTTTAGAACAAAAACCGGTTCAAACTGGTTTTTTCGATTTAGCTCGGTTTTTTTGGTTTGGCTTGGTTTTTCACGATTTGACTCAGTTTTTTTCCGGTTTGAATTCAATTCGGTTTTTTTTGTTTCAGGCTTATAAAACCGAACTGGTCGGTTTTTTAAAAATTCTAATCGATTTTTTTTTTACGGTTCAATTTTTTTAATTATTTTTTTTTCAGTTTTCTCAATTTAATTTATTTTTCAGTCTTTTTACTCACCCTATTCTTAATTTCATTTCCCCACTCACCACAAATGTCAACTTCAACTTCAATCTCTTTAAACTAGCGTTTTTATAAATAGTGAGAGTCAAGAATATCTCCAAACTATGGCCAGTATGTATAAATTAAGTCCCCTAAACTATATGAGTTGTTTTATTTACACACCCTAAGCTTTATTTTTTAATTAATTACTTTAGTGTTTTGTGGTTTGATAATTTTTTACTTTACAGCTAAATTTTTTAAATATTACATTTTGTAATTTATTCAAAATAAAATTTAAAAATTAATAAAGGAATCATAATTCCCCAATATATATTAAAAACACCGTACGGAAGGTAACCATTATCACAACACTTATTCTTTCTCTTCCACCCCACATTCTCTCCCTCGAAAACTCCTATCCCTCATCTCACTGTCCAAAGACAAAACCGACCACTCACAGCTCTCTAACAACTCCTATATGTCTCCACCATTCTCGAAGGGGATTTGACAGCAAATTCTTCAACTTGGTGGCTTTGGCGGGACAGTTGAAGATTGGGATTTTGAGTCTTGCGGGGCCAAAAAAATGTTGCAGAAGAAAGATTCAAGACTGGTACCGTGAGAATTGCTTTGTGTTCTTTTATTTACTTAATTTGGAAGGAACACAATCAAAGATCTCAACATGTTTCTATTTATTTCCTAAAAGCTCTAGAAAGTGACCGAATTTATGTGCTGTAGTTGTTAGGACTTGGGAGTAAGATGAGATGGTGATGGCTAGGGTTGAACTTGTTATTTTGGGGTGATATTTTTGTTATTTATTTTAGGGCTCCATAGTTATTATTTCAAGTATAATTGTATTTTTATAAATATATATATTTTTTATTAATTTTTTTGCGCCAAGTCTTTAGGATATAAAATGTTACTTATCCTCAAAATTAATTCAAAAACTTGATTTTTATATCAAAGTTCTCCTACCTAGCTAGGTTCACATGACCTAAATTTATGATTGTGTCCAACATGGATAGTTCTTCTAAGATCTTTTCTACTATGATATTTTGAGAGCATCATGATTGAAGAAATCATACATATTTAGCTATATTACAATTTAATGCAAAATCTAGACTAAGGTTCGGATCACTAGAGGCTCCAATCTTTGAACTTTAGGAAATGTTCTTCGAGATAATGTTTTCTTTACTTCAAAAATCATTTAGTCTTCTTTTTATGCTTGTAAAATATTATGCATTCATATTTGAAATATTCATGATACGTAAATGTAGTTCAATGTTGCTTCCATGGAGCTTAATCACATGCTAGATATAACATTAAATAATTTCAAGTATAATTAATAATAATAATAATCTCAATTAGATTAAATTATTTGTTTAGTCCATCAAAATTAAGAGTTGATAACCCTTGACTGGTGCTTTTATATATATGAGCTTTTAGGTAATAATAATCTCAATACAAAGAAACTTGAACTATTGATCTTTTTTATTTACAAACCCCATAGTTTTTTTCTTTTCTTTGGATGTTATTACATGAACTTTTAGGTGCATGGATGAGGACACCCTCTATCACTTTTCATCAGCAGGACTATTACCAAAATATTTTTAAAATATCACCAAACAATTCTTTTAACTTTACAAATTACTTTTCAAAATCAAAATTAAACATAAAATTTTGGGTTTTTCATCCAGTTATATTGATCAATCCAGAATTGATAAAAATGATATTTTATTTATAGAATTACATAAATTTTTATCTATCTTCATGTATGAACATAGAATGTATGAAACACATATATATGAATGGAGAAATAAAGTAAACTTAATTTTTCTTTTCAAATTGGAATGTCCAATAGATACAATTGAGAAATAAATGAGAAATTTCACTTAACGTAGGCTTATAAAATTTTATATTAAAATAAAAAGAAGTGATTGAATTGCTACTATTATTTATGAATGAGCTTATAGTAGCAAAATCTTTTAATTGATGTTGGTCTCATCAATAGTTGATCCTAATAGAGGGTCTTGTCCAAATCCAAACATCTAATAATTAAGATATATATATAGGTGGGACTTAAAACGTTTAATGGTTCAAGGAGTTTTTGTATGAACACATTATAACTGTAAATTCTAACAAAACCTAATAGAAGAGATATAAATCCAAACACCTATAGTTTAGCTATAGAAGTATATACAAAACTTATTGGTGATTTGAAAATTCACTTTCTTGTCATAAGATCAATTGCTTTAGTGCTATTTTTATTACTAGAACTAAAAAGATATTTCATAGTACGAACAAATTTTTCAAACGTGTCAAGTTAATTAAGAAAGTTAGATATGGAAAAAAAGAAAGAGAGAACGAATATCTTTTTTTTTTCTTAACGTGGGTTATGCCCCTATATATAAATCTAGAGGAAGTAGTTACTTACTTTAGTAATTGTGTGAAGCAGTTATAACTACTTAACAACTCCTCTAAATTCTTTGACCAAGCTTAACTTAAAAACCAACATCTCCCCTCATTCATGAAGGATTGGACCTATCTAATACATAATATTTCAAACTTGCACAATAATTTCATATAGGCAAATAGAATGTGTAATCTAAAACACAATGAAAGGAGATTCAACATAGAAACCTTATATAAGCCACATAGAAGACTCAACCTTAAAATTAGTTACTCGTTTAAAGTATACTACTATACCCCAAACATTTTTAGTTATACATGACTGAATATAATTCAATCCCTCAAGAATTTCATACTCAATCCATAGTTACAATTACAAGTATTCTCAATCATATCAAATTCATTTAAGTAATTTCATCGTACCGGACATCATGACGGCCTTAAAAAAAATTCTTTGCAAAAAGAATATATTTTTGGCATCTTGTTCTTAGATAGGGAAATGTATTATTTAAGGAGTTGACACCTAATATTATGGTCATTATACCGCTCTGCATGGCCACATCTTTCTAGCATAGAAAACCTCTTTCTTTTGCATATTTCTTTGATTTTTTCTGCACCTTGTGCTAGAAATCATGTAACTTGGTACATAGAAATAAATTATCAATTAAGATATCAAAAAATAAAATTTGAACATTTAAAAAAATAGAACATTTTGAATTCAGTCTTACCTAATGGTGTTATGATTCTGTCACACCTTCAAGGCAACAACGTTGTTAGCCTTCCTAATAAAGTTTGTCATTGCACATCAATTTCATAAAATAATTAGTTTATTAAAATTTAAAAAATTGATTGAATTAAATAATAATAATAATAAAAAAACTATTTACGTATACAATAACCTTGAACTTTCCAAACTAAGCATCAATTATAGGTTGCTATTCAAGATTTTTGGAAATCTAACACCTATGAAACAAAGACACTTCCATCGATGATTTCATCACCAATGTTATTATACAAGCAACCTCCACATTTATAAACTTGAAATTCCATTCGTGTATTAAAATTAATGATACGGTTCAGCCTTGTGATACGATCCAAGTAAGGTCAGATTCGGATTTTGGCGTAAAAAGCGTAACAGTCCAGGTTTACAGCAACAATTATAATTCTCAATCCGACCGTTGGATCGAGCTAAAATTTATATGGACTCTCCAGACATGTTGTCCTACTATGGGTTAAGATTTCAGGTCAATTAAAGTTTGAGAAGGCACCACAATACTGGTCAACAGAGGCTGTACGAATTTTGTTATTTACTTCCATTTGACTTGTGGACTTCCTATTTGGTTAGGATTCTTTTCCTACAAGGATGTGGCAGCAGGTTATGGGAATTTCCTAGTTCCACAAGGATCTTTAATGAGTTGCAATATAATCTCCAAGTGTGGCAAGGATTCATTAATGTTTCAGAATCCTTTTCTTATAAAGATTCTTTATTCATTCTAGCTACACAAGGAAAGAAAGGCTGGTGGTATTTAATGACAAATTAATTATTTTTATTATTTTATTTTGTTAGCTACAGCCTAGGGCTTGTTTGGGCTTACTTAATACTTTGTTTTCAGTTAGGATCCAAGACTTGTTTGAATTAAGTTATGAGCTTTTCAGTTTAGAGTTTTGGGTCAGTTTTGAGTGGATCTCATATAAGTCCACATAAGGGGACCATTAGGGTTAATTTTTCAAGAACTATTTAAACTCATGTAAGCTAAAATTTCGGCAGCTTGGATGATAATTACTTCTGAATTTTTCAGTTTTAACATGTGAGAGTGATTCTTGTATTCTTCAGTTCTTGAATGAATTGAATCTGACTTATCGAAGATTAATTGGCTTCGTGGCGTCATTCTACTTAATCCAATAGTGTTGCTGCCTTGGGGTAGGTTTTCATTAAGTCACACTCCTATCAGACCTATTTCGGCTTTCCGGGATTAGATCTCAATCTTGATTGTGGGTTGCGTGACCACGTGATCACGAGGTTCGCATCAATTAATTATTAAAAAAATTTCCATTGTTGTTTTTTTTTTAATCGTGCAAGAAAGGAAACAAACTTATATGTTGTGGTTGGACTTCCAGTGAAAAATGTACTTCCTAAATATACATCATAAAAGGCACACCCCCTATGTGAGGCGACCTTGCACTCAACTAGCTTGCATTGAGAGAGGATTCTTGTGCTTAAAATGCATGGTCATGGTCGGCACCTAGTGACTAATGGTCATCAGAAGCGTTGCCAAAAAAACAAACAACACTACCATCCAAATTACTCACTAATGATCTTCTCTTTGTTATATAAACAAATTAAAGCATAAAAAAGGTAATAATATTCTCATTATATCCTATTTAAACAACAATTCATCAGAACCTCCCCTATACGGGAGACTACCCAAATTTTATTATCTGCAAATACATAATAATAAATAAATCCATAAACCAGTTGATTTTATTTATGACTAGTATTAAAAAAAACCACAAAATTTTATCATCCCTCGTAATTTTCTCATTTCATGTTCTACATGCATCTAAACAAACAAAGTGACCCGCACTTTGAAACTAACCAAAATTTGTTTTTAAACCATGTTATCTAACCTAAAACAAACCAATTTGACATATTCTTACTTTTTCAAACACATTCATACTCAAACTCTAATTTTCTAAATTTGGAAGTAACTCAACTATTGGAAAAATAGTAAACAAATCTATTATCAAGGAAGGATAACTCCAAAAAAAAAAAAACATATCTGCTCTAATAGCTAAGAAATCCACATCTATTCTGCAATTCATAGGATTTTAGGATAGAAATAAGTTAAAACTATCCTATTCCAACAAAGATTCTAAATATTAGATGAATAAATATTCTAAATAATTAGTTAAATAAGTATTCTAAATACAAATCATTGTTTTATCTAGGAATCTTTTTTCTATCTTAATAGTCCAATAGTTTTCTTTTTTTCTTATTTTTAAATTACAATTCGCAATTTCTCTTTTGATGAGAATAATCAAAGAAATTTTCAAATAAATTGTTTACAAAAAATGACTATTCTTGAAGTGATTAATTTAGGTTTTCATAATCACAATTGAATTAGGAATTGGTTTAGAATAGGAAGTCAACAAAAAGATATATTACTTGAAATTAAAAACAACATCTTAACCAAACAATGGCAAAAAAAAAAAAAAGGAAGAGCAGAAGACTTACTTGGCGTGGAGGCATGAAGGATGAAAACTTTTCTAGTGTTGAAGATGCAGCGAGAGGGGAAAAGAATGAGAGGGAAGATACATAGAAGAAGTTGACAGAGAAAGAAGAGAGGAAAAAGATGGAGAGAGAGATTAATAGGGAGAAGAAAGAAGAAGAAAACATTGTTAACAAATGAGATTACGGATTTTGATCTTTTAATTGAGGCTTTTCACTAATGAAATTACCAATGGAAAATTAAATGTTTATTAATTTTTAAACTCTATTGGTAATTTTTTGGACTAATTAAAAATTTTGTCTTAATTTTTTCAATAAAACCTGAAATTTTCCAAACCCTTTAAAAATTCTCCTTTGAAATTTTGTTTCAACAGTAATTCTATCGATGATCTATATTTGTTAATGGAAAACTCTTGCAAATTTTTTCCAAGTCTCTAAAACTTTTCAACATACTTAGTCAGTCGATAATTCTATTGGCATTTTATAGCTCATCGATAATTTTATCGGTATAAAACAATTTATTTTTCTAAGTGTTCTTGTTTTCTCTATCAATCAAACCTACAAATACAATAAAATCACAATATAGTAACACCGTTTTTGTTCAATAACATAATAGTATAATCACAACAATAAATATTTCATTAGTGTTAACAATATTTCATTGTAAAGAAACAACTATAAAGATTACATTAAAGTCAATTTCATTACACATTGATTTTTTATAATTAAAATCAGTTCGAAATAAATTTAATCAAAATTGTCTTTTTTTTTTCAATTTCATCCTCGTCATGTCTATCATAGTCTTCTTTATTGAATTAAAGCTCATCAATATCATCATCTTAATCGACTTCTATGTGTTCATTGATTCTCAATATATCATTTAACTCCTCAACGTTAACATCAACATCAATAAAAATATTCTTGGCTACATAAAAATTCAAATTTTATTCTAATTTGGTAGATGAAGCAACTCAATATGCATTAAATAACTCATGAACATGAAAGACATCGTCTCCCATAATTACTTCATTGTTACCCTCTTAAACAACTTAGACATGACCCTAGATTTGTCTTTTTGTACTCCAAACCAAAGCATAACATATCCTTTCTATCACAATGTACCCATTCATAATTATAAAACATTTTGCTTAAGTAATAAATAGCTTGTTCTCCTCCAATATTCTTCATACTAGCCTAACACACACCTAGTAGTTTTTTCTGTCATTATCAGATATAAGATCAAAGGTTTTCTCGGCATAAAGGATATCATCAAAGGTGAGTTTTGTAAATACCTTTTGATCTTATCAAAAGCTTCTTGGTATTCATCATCCCACACCCCATGACTTTTCTTTCTATGTAATCGGAATATTGGATCACAAGTCACTGTAAACTAGGATATGAATCGGGTTATGCAATTCAAACACCGATGGAAACCTCTTACTTATTTCTCTACCTTAGGAACTGGCATAACCTGGATAGCATTTACTTTGTCTGGATTGACCTCTATTCCTTGACTGCTTACTATGAAGCCCAATAATTTCCCTGTCTTTACCCCAAACAAACACTTTAAAGGATTTAATCTTAATTGAAACTTATGCAGCTTCTTGAACAACTTCCTCAAGACTTGCATATGATCTTCCTCTTTTATTGATTTAACAAGTATATCGTCCACATATATCTCCACTTCTTAATGCATCATATCATGAAATAAGGTTACCATTTTCCTTTAATAAATGGCTCTGAAGTTTTTCAAAATGTTTAGCTCCTTACAAAGGAGAGAGATCAATATAAAATTTTCTCCTAATGTATAGTGTTACCAGTTTCTTTGGGCATAAGACATTGGCAAAATAAATAAATAAGAATTGATGGTAATATACGTTAAGAAATATATTTATTTTGTTTTATTTATTAAGGGTAGAATAGTAATTTTAGTTTAGCCTATATATAATCTCTTTGCATTTAAGTTAAAACAACATAACTTCATAATAAAGTGATTAATGAAAACCTAGCGTCCTTCTCTCTTATGTTCGTATTTGTTTTATTTCTTTTTTTTTTAATTTGGATTTCCGTAACATGGTATCAGAGTTTATTTATGGAACGAGGCTTAATCTCAAACACAGTTTTTGCGAATCCAATTTTTTTTGGAGTGATATTTGTTCAGTTTCTGCAAATTTGGTATTTTGTCTTCTTTTCAACTTATGCAATTTGATATTTGCATTTTGTTTCTGCAATTTTTTATTTTGGAGTAATCATATAACTTTGAGAATATATTTGTTTAGTTTCTGCGATATCTGTTCAGTTTTTACAATCTGGTATTTTATTTTTCGCTGCTTTTGCATTCTAATTTTCTTTGTTTGTTGATTATGGCTACTAAAAGAGATGATTTGCTTCAATTTGTGAGTGTGAGGTTAGATGGAAAGAACTATTCGTATTAAAGTTATGTAGTGAGAAATTTCCTTAAGGGTAAAAATATATGAGGATATGTTAGTGAAACTTATGTGATACCTAGGAATATTGATAAGGGTTATGTTGCTTTAATAAATACATTAAAAGCAAACAATGTAAAAATTATTACATGGATTAACAATTTTGTTGAGCATTCTATAGGTATGCAGTTGGCAAAGTATGAGACAACAAAGGAACTTTGGGATCATTTCAAATGTTATTCATATAATCAAATTTTGCAAAGAAGTATCAATTAGAGAATGATATACGAGCTATTCATCAGAAAAATATGAGTATTTAAGAGTTTTATTATGTTATGATAGATCTTTAGGATCAATTAACTCTTATAGAATCGATAGAATTAAAGGCATGTGGTGCCTATATTGATTGTAGAGAGCATCAACGATTAATACAGTTTTTAACAGCACTTCATAGTTATTTTAAAGGACTTAGAGGTTCAATTCTGCATCGTTCTTCACTGCCTTTTGTTGAGTACCCTACCTAAATAAGCAATGTTCGCTTCTTCTTCCATAGGTCAGTTGACTCATAATTCCTCAGGTATGTTACATTCCGAATGGATCTTAGATTCTAGTGCTTCACATCATATGTCTCTAGATTCTTCATCTTTTACTTTTGTGTCCTCTTCGCCCTCTATTCCTATTATGACTGTTGATGACATTCTCATGTCCTTAGCAAGTGCTGGTTCTGTTATCACACCTCATTTATCTCTCCCAAATGTTTATCTTATTCTGAAACTTAAATGGAATTTTGTTTCTATTGGTTAGTTATGTGATTCTAGTGATTATTTAGTCATTATGTCCTCTTCTTTTTGTTGTGTATAGGATTTGCAATCTTAGAAGCTAATTGGGACAAGCTGTAGGGAGAATGAACTATTTATTTTGGATGAGTTAAAAGTACCAGTTGTTGCTATTGCTACTACAGTTATTGATTTATCTTCTTTTCATTTGAGTTTTTTCTCTTCTAGTTTTTCTTTATGACATTCTCTTCTAGGTTATGTTTCGTCTTCTCATTTGAGATTGTTTGCATCCATAATAGTTTTAGGAAATTTACAAACTTGTGATATTTCTTATTGTAGTGGATATGAACTCGTGAAATTTTCCACTTTACCTTTTAATCAAAGTATTTTTGTTTCTTCTTTCTTATTTGTGATTCATTCTGATGTATAGGGACCTTCTTTTGTTGCCATTATAGGAGGGTCTCAATATTATGTTTCTTTTATTGATGATCATACTCGTTATTGTTGGGTTTATTTAATGAAATATCATTTTGAATTCTTTGATATTTATACAGCCTTTCGAGCTCTTATCAAAACTCAACATACTACTGATATCAAATGTTTTAGGTGTGATTTGAGTGGGAAATACACCTCTAATAAATTTTGTGAGTTGCTTACCTTAGATGGAGTCATTCACCAAACTTTATGTATAGATACTCCTGAGTAAAATGGAGTTGCTAAAAGAAAACATAGGCACATTATCAAAACTACTCGTTCTCTCTTGTTATATGCTTTTATTCCTAATGAGTTATGAGGAGAAGCTATCCTTATTGTTGTAAGTTTGATTAATACAATTTCATCTTCTTATATTTTAGGTTTTTCTCCTTTCAAAAAGTTATAAGTATACCCCTAATTATTCCTCATTTAGAGTTTTAGGTTGTTCTTGTTTTGTTCTTCGTCCTCATGTAGAATGCAGTAAGTTATCCTCTCAATCTACTATTTGTGTCTTTCTTGGTTATGGTGAACGTAAAAAAAAATGTTATGGTTTTGATCTAATAACTCAAAAACTTTATATGTCTCGTCATGTTGTTTTTCTCGAGCACATACCTTTCTTTTCTATTTCATCCACTACTCATAGCTTAACTAGATCTGATCTTATTCATACAGATCTTTTTTCTTAGGATTCTGATAGTTTATTATCTCAGGTTCCTAGTACCTCAGATACTCCTCTCTATGTTCGATCAATTTGTACTCATTATTCTACAGGTACTAACATTATACTCTCCAGCACATCTGAAGCTCCATTCTCATCTAGAGTACCTTAAGCTTCATCTAAGATTATGGATCCATCTCTACGTTGATCCATGTCTGCGTCAATCCACACGCATTTGTAAGTTCACAAAGCTACCAGATTTTGCTTATTCTTGTTATTCTTCATCATTTACTTCCTTTTTAGCTTCTATTCATTGTCTCTCTATGTCCTCTTCTTATAAAAAAGCAATTCTTTATCCTCTTTGATAGCAAGCTATGGATGAGAAACTTTCTGCTTTGTATAAAACAGATACTTGAAATTTGGTTCTTCTACCTCCTAATAAGAGTGTTGTTGGTTGTCATTAGTTGTATAAGATCAAGACTAGTTCTGATGGGTCTTTTGAGCGATACAAAGGTAGGTTGGTTTCAAAAAGATACTCTCAATAATATGGTATGGGTTATGAGGAGACATTTGCTCCTATTGCAAAAATAACTACTATTCATACTCTTATTATCGTAGCTTTGGTTCGTTAGTGGCATATCTATCAACTTGATGTTAAAAATGTCTTCTTAAATGAAGATCTTCAGAAGAAGTTCATATGACTCTCGGTATGTTTATAAGCTCAAGAAAGTGTTGTATAGTCTCAAACAAGCACCTTGTGCTTAGTTTGAGAAATTTTATATTATGATCTCATCTCTTGGATATGTTTCTATTGGTCATGATTCTACTCTTTTTATTAAGTGCACTAATGCATGTCATATCATTCTTTCTTTATATATTAAGGACATGATTATTACTAGTGATGACATTGATGATATTTCAGTTTTAAAGACAGAGTCGGCTAAACAGTTTGAAATTAAGGATTTGGGTTATCTTCGATATTTTCTGGGTATTGAGGTAGCTTACTCACCTAGAGGTTATCTTTTTTTCTCGGTCAAAATATGTTGTAGATATTCTTGAGCGGGCTAGACTTACTGATAACAAGACTATTGATACTTTCATTGAGGTTAACACAAGGTATTTTTTTCTGATGCTTTACCTTTGATAGATCCTACTTTATACCGTACTATTGTTGGGAGCTTGTTATATCTCACTATTACTTGTCTAGATATTGCATATATTTTGTTCATGTTGTTAGTCTTTCAGAGTCTTTTACTTCCATCTACCTCTTCCTTGGAACTACATGCATACTCTAATGTTGATTATATAAGTGTTTCCACGAATCACAAGTCTGTTACTAGTTTCTGTATCTTTTTAGGTGATTCTTTTATTTTTTGGAAGAGTAAGAAACAATCTATTATCTCTTAATCTTTAACCGAAGTAGAATATCGCGCTATGACAATTACTATCAAAGAGATTATTTGGTTACGTTTGTTACTAGCGGATATGAGAGTTTTCCTTTCTTATCCTACTCATATGTATTGTAGCAATTAGAGTTTTATTCAGATTGCTCACAACTCGATTTTTCATGAACGAATTAAGCATATTAAGATCGATTGTCATCTTACTTGTCATCACCTCAAACATGGCACCATTACTTTGCATTTTGTTTCTTTTTCTTCGCAAATTACAAATTTCTTTATCAAGTCACATTCTATTTCTCGTTTTTATTTTCTAGTTGGCAAACTCTCGATGCAAACTCTTGATGCTTATAGCTGCCGCATCGTGAGTTTGAGGGGAGATGTTAAGAAATATATATATATATATATATATATATATATATATATATATATATATATATTTTGTTAAGGGTAGAGTAATATTTTTAGTTTAGCTCATATATAATCTCTTTGTATTTAGGCTAAAATAACATAACTTAAGAATTAAATGATCAATAAAAACCCTATCCTTCTCTTTTATGTTCATGTTTTTTTTATTTTTTTATGTTAATTTGGATTTTATATATATATATATAAACACACACACAACCACTTCTAGACTTCAATTCAATGATCAATTAACTACTAATATTAACAGCTTTAAATAAGAGACGTTGCTTGCCGGGTCTTGGTCCATTCATTAACACAGCGAAAATGCCAAGACCTAACTCATATGGGACCTGTTGAGGATGGAGGGGGGCCTTAATATTGTGATTGCCTAAAAAACCATCAACATGGGAAGGATTAATCAAAGATTTTTAATGCCCCAGCAGCTAGCATTGTCTTGGCATGGCAATATCACACTGTGGCACAGATCATGACGCACATGGTCGTGGTGGCCCTTGGCCCAATTGACCCTTGATTTCTGGCACTGATTTTGATGTGTGCAATTTCATGCACCTGCATCATTACGGGGCTGCCAAAATTGAGGCTTTTTTGGTTCCACCAAACATTTCAACAATGGAAGCAGAGTCACGAAGAATCTGCTGATAACAATACGGTGACCACAATGGGCTATAAATTGAATAGTGGAAAAGCTAAGAAATGTTTCCATAAATAGGTTGATAAGAAATTATAACTGATGCTCATGATTCACCTGTAAGAAGAAGATGCTTCAATTAAGTAGTTAAAGTGTTTTATTGTATGGATGTTGGTTTCTCAAAACATTTCCATATAGCAAAATGATAAATTTAAAATTTTTTTAGAAATCACAATGATTCTATTAGACAAATCTATAATTATTTAAGATTTATAAAAATATTACATGAAGATCATATGTTTTTTTGGATTTGAATAATTGTTTTAAGACTAAGTTGTCATAAAATATAAGTCGTTTAAGTGTCCGACCTTTAACAACAAACCACTAGTGAAAAATATTATAAACCCTTTTAGAAGAGAGATTGATATACCTTCGAGTAGTAACTCTTTTCTTTTGTATTTTTCATATGTTCTGAAACTTACGTAGTTTTTTTATTCTTTACTACATAGAAAATAAGAGACATAACTTTCTATTTATAAAGAAACTTAAAAATCCTATAAATGATAAATATCAATTTGCCCCTGAATAATATCACATATATTATTTTAGGATAATTTTAGAGATTGATTCAATCAAGTCCCTACTTGATTTTCTAGGTCTAGAATTATAATTCCTTGTATAAATACATTCTAGTCTTCAATTTCTAAATTTTATTTACAATCAAGATACACTTGATTAATTATTTTATTTTAATTTCTAGCTAATAGTTTTTATATGTTACCCATTAGGTTCCCTAATAAGTTGGCCCAAATAAAAATCACAATCATAAATAAAATAATATTAAATAAATTAAACAAATTAATTTATTATTAATTTAACAATTTGTTGATTTATATTTGAAAATCAAGTACAATATCTAGCAACTTGTTATAATCCCCCATATATTAAAAAAGTCATAAGTGGTTTAACTTATCATTTCAATGACCAATTTTCAGTATAATTATTGTTCATTTATCAACAATGTTTCGATTTAGATATTATAGCATGAAGTAGTCAACTCTGTCAAATCATGTTTGTTCTTAACACCATAGTCATTAGTGCTTTGAATAATATTTAAAACTCTTTCCAAATTTCATTCCACCTTACATAAGGATTTATATTAAAAACTATTTGAGAACAAATGCAATATTTTTTCTAATTTACTTAGGATGATGAATTCCCTCTTAATTACTCAAATATCTTCATATAGTTCGTGTAAACTCAATATTGCTCGTTTGTTACACTTGAATAGAACAATGTGTAATTACGATCAAAACATAACACTCCCTATATATGATAACTTAGTGATCTTAAGTATAAGAATCACTTATACAATCATTACGTGAACCTTTCCATATACAGAAATGATTTCTTTATATGAAGACAAACTCTATATTACAACCAGGCTATTAAGACTGGGTATGACCGTAGATAAAAACATGAACTCCAGCCTCATACACATCTCCGGTGGCAAGTTGTAAACCATTAGTATAACCCCATCAAGAATAAGAAGCAACAAATAACCCAAATTGATTGAATCTGTCTGTACATAGCCTTAGATGAACGTTCTTTAATTCATTTGAAAAGGAAGGATGCACATTGTTAAAATGTTTCCATGCTTCACCATCATAAGGGTGCACCATTACTCCATCAACCACATCATATAATTGGTGCCATGTCATGTGCTCTGTAGTCTTTGATGACATGAATAACCTCTGCAGTCTAGGTGTGATTGGAAAGTATCTAAGTTTTTTATGTGCTGCAAGAGTCTTTTCCTTTCCAGTTCTAGGTTTATAACGGGAATGCCTACATGTCCTATACTTAGTCAGCTCTATATTTTCAAGGCAGTATAACTTGTAGATGTTTGGACACATGTCAATTTTCTGGTATCTTAGACCAATGAGTTTCATTATGGACTTAGCAGCATAAAAGTTCTCTTTCAGCCTATTTCCTTTAAGTAAAATGCTTCTTACCCATTCGACCATTCTGTCATAACCGGCTTCACTCAACCTATAATCCGACTTGATAGTAAACATCTGTGCAACAATGGATAAATTACTATGATTTGTACAGTCATCCCATAATGGTTCGTCATAATCTTTCAAAATATCAAAAAACCTGGTCGCGTCTGCATTAGGTTCTTCATCTATGATTAGACATTGACCGACATAACCTTGATTCATTATCACTACATTCATAACCATAATCCTATAAGGATTACTGTTGTCAGTTTCAACTTCATGCATGTTGCTAGCACTAGAAGTTGACCTAGCCATCCTTTCTACCATGATCTCATGAGGAACAAATGGTTCTCTGTATGCATACCAACAAAAGTATTCCTTCATGAATCCTTTGCATAAAAGATGCATCGTTACAACATCTGGATGGAGAAAATTTTTATTTTGACACCTTTTGCATTGACACCTAGTACCGCCTCCACTAATATTTCTCGGAATAAATATTGCATAATTAATAAAACTCTGAATCCCATTATAATAATCTATCCTCCGCAATTCTTAGGGTGAATCCTTTTACATCTATAGAACGATCATCCATGATTTCTATTGAACCTGTCTCTCTCTATGTATGTGTGTGTGTGTGTGTATTAATTAACTATGTTAAGTAAATAATCAACTTACTTTCATACTTCTCTTAATTCATTATCAATTATCTACGCATATATAAATTTATACATATTAATTTACGAAAATTATAACTCGGCGATAAAATTGACAAAATATAAAACGGACCCGTTAAACAAACCACTATTTATATAATCACAACACACCTAAGTCGGTAATTCGACATAAGTTTCAACAATTTACAAAAAAATATAATTTTAGAAAATCTAAAATAAACCATAACATGTAGAAAATCATGTATCCATACAACAAGTTTGTTAGAGAAAAAAAAATAAAATTGTGTTTTTATCATTTCCAAATTGTGTTCAAATTTAAAAAATGATGGATTTACTTACTTAAAATGAAAAAATCACAATAAAATTGTTGTTGTGACTGAAAAAATTGAGGGAGGATAAGTTGTGTTGAGATGGGGGGATGTAGAGGGGAGGGTGGTTGTTAGTTGTAGATTTGGACAAGGGGTTTGTTTAGTTGTAGAGGGGAAAAAGGAGAAATGAGAGAGGAGAGGATCGACCAGGTCATATATATTAATTATGCTGATGAAATTATTGACGGAATGTTTTCATCTGTATATCCGTAAAAAATTTCATTGGTATAATTGACATGTCACTATACGACTTTCTCTGTTTGAATCCAACTGTAATTTCTAAATTACATGTCATCGTGCTTTTTAATTTTTTTAAATTTCTTTTATTCTGACTGGGATTCCCTCGGTATTTACCAACAAAAATAGTCCGTCGGTAAATACCGACAGCAAGGGCGATGAGAACAATTCGATCGGTAAATACCATGCCAAAATACCGACAGAATATTTTCGACGGTGATTTTGTTTGTATTTGTAGATTTTCTGGTAGTGTATTAAAGGTCTGTTTGGGATTGTGATAGCGGTTGCAGTTCAAAGTATTTTTCGTTTAGAAATGCATTAAAATGATATTTTTTATTTTTTAAAAAATCTTTTTTATATCAGCACATCAAAACGATCTGAAAACATAAAAAAAAAATAATTTTTAGCAAAAACAAGTTCCAAAGATGTGAACTTAAATTGTTAGACAAGTTCCAAAAAAGTAAGTCACCAATACTCATTTTTATTTTTAATTTTAATTTTTTAATAGTTAGACTTACTTTTCGTTTGCTACTACTTTCTTGATATAAGCAATCCTTTAAAAGTTAATTTTAATAAGATATGTCAAGCAAAAGTTTAGAAAAACAATTGCAATAAATAAAAAAGAATAAAGAAAACCGGGGGAGGGGGACTCAGAGTATCCACATTCATGCTCTTTAACAAGGCTCCTCAGCTATAATAGCTAATTAACACATGTTTATTTCTCATAGCATTCTTGCTCCTTATGTCCATGTATATTTCACAAATTATTTGGAACTTATGCAGGGATTTTCTAATTTTATTTTGATGAACAAGTTCCAAAGAGGTGAACTTAAATTGTTGATCTCATTTCTTTCTTCTTCCTTTATTTATTTTTATTTTATTTCAAAATCAATCCTACCTTATTTCAAGATGATCTCCTAATTATTTCTTATGCACTAATATTGTGGTTTGTTTCCATGCCATAATATTGTCTTTTTACAAGTTTGATTTTATTATATGTTTAATAAAAATATTTTCAATACACAAATTATTTTTTCCTTGTTTTTTTGTGAGTGTTTAATTTTCTTATTTAAGCTATCAATAGTACTAATATCACCTTTCTCATTGATGGATTTTTCATGTATTATCTACCTATTTATCTATGATAATTTATAGGCTATACGAGAATTATATATATAATAGAAAATAAATAGACTATATTTTTATTATTTATTTAGACTTTCTTCCTTTTCTCTTTGATGAAGTATAGATTTGTTGTTCAAGATTGCTCCGATTATACCCTTTACAGTTGTGCTCCTTATCTGCTTAGTTGCTTATCGCCTTGCACGATGTACGAACAAATTTCCTTTAATTTAATTTTTAGTTTGAGAAGAACAAAGACATTTGAATTTTTGTAAAAATAATAATTTTTTATCATATTCTTTTATCCTAGATTCTTGGTTATATGTTGTTATCACTTGCATATATAAAGATCTTTGATCAGGTTTTTTTTTTTTTTATGATTAACGTGAGTGTTCTGGCTAGTTTGCGTACATCTCAATTGATTCCACGGGCTTTAAAGTTAACGATCATGTAAACCTTCAATAGCCATGAGATTTATGAGACTCGAACTGATGATTTCTAAAAAGTAAACTCAGAATTTAATCAATTGAGTTATTCTCCTCAAGATTGATCAGTTTCCTTCTTGCTATCATATATCCAATAGGCTTAGATAGATGAACATAGAAAGATTAAGAAATATATATATATATATATATATATATATATATATATATTATGTAGCCTTTAGAAGATAGGAAAATATTTGGGATGTCCCGCGTTGCAGTGATGAGATTAGGACTTTGCATGAAGCGTATGATCAGCTCTAATCATATATTAAAGGGAAGTATGACATTTATCCTAAATAACATTAATACTCCTCCAAAGGAAAATGAAAAACAATCTACGCAGCTACAAAATCGTTGCCGGTCTCTTAAGCTCCAGAAGAACTAATGTTGAGCAAAGAAAAGCAGAATAACAACAGCGTTACATGCAGTGAGCTCATTCCATGGGAGAACTAAAAATGGAAGCAGGGAAACATGCATGGCATTGGCACCATTATCCGATCTGAATAAAGTGCAAATTCAATACCTTCAAGGAAAAATCACGTTGAAGAATATGTCAAAAGATGTGCTGACAAAACAGTTTATATCTGCTCCACGGAAAAACAATTACTTGTATCGTGATGGTGTAAGTAATTAATGTTTACATCATGGATTCTGTAAATCAAGGAAGCACATCATGAAATAAACAATAACAGCTAAATAACAGAGCAGTGAAATTTATGTCACTCAGAATTTGCAGCAAAGAAAACGCATTCTCCAACGCTGATGCCTTCGAAATTGTCCTTGGTCAGTGCTTGCCATTCTTTCAGGACTGCCATCCCATTCTGAGGGCAATCTACACAAAAGCGAGCACAAGGATTAACAAATTAGTAGAGTGGCTGGGAAAGAAAAATTAATAGGATTTACATTCGGGAAAGCATTAACATTTGAGCATCAACAAAAAAAACAAAGGATTTACATGGGAAAAGCAAACGAATGCGAGCTGACACTTCCACAATATATAGGACCTTCTGAGTAGGTCAGGCCTGGAGGGGGATCAACTGCAAAGAAACTCGACTCTCCTTGAAAATTCTCATCAACCAAACTTCGACTTGAACTTGTTAAGGTTCCTGACATCCCATCTTCAGGCTTGGACATACTTTCAGTTTCAACGACCTGTTCAAAATCTGCCTCTGTGTTGCTTATTGTGTCGTCCACCACATTTCTGAAAGTGGCTGCACTCGTAGGGCAGTCATAATAAACTTCTTCAGTTGTGTATAATACAATGGAGCTTGACAGTATTGCTTCCTTACTTGGAACCTATAATTTCTAAGAAATCCCATGTCAAAATTTATAAAAGGGTGCCAAAGATCTGTCTCAGCTCTGTGAACCATGCAGAAAATAAATCAGGTTAGGCAAGCAGTGTCCACACTAGCGGACAGTAACTAAACATGGAGTGTCACCAGCTCCAGCTATGACAAAATCCAAACTCAATAGATACAGACATTATTCTGCTTCACAATCCTGTGAATCGAAACATCATTATTGCCCAAGTTGTAAGGCAACAGTACCCACGCATGTCTTAAAGCTAGTTCTTGCTGTCCATGACAACCAGCATTGCAAGATAACACAAACCTATCCTCTCTGCCTCTCTCTCTCTCTCAAACACACACATCATCATCATCATCATTCGAAGTAAGCAAACGTCTATCGGTTACAGTACTAACTGATGTGCTATCAAAATCTAATCTAGCTGGTTTCATGATCTGGAATCAAACTGCTCAAAATCTATTCTAGTTGGTTTCATGCTTCAGGAAATGCTTAAGAAACTACAAAAAATTCTAAGAATATACTGTTCCTGGAAACCATAGAGCTGAACCATCGACGAACCCATCCACATTAACCAAAAATGATCTAAAAGACTACAAATTGAGGTTTACCAAATTTTAGCCTTTTGTTCAACGTCGTGTCCATTGTTATCGAATGTTTAAAGTGTGTAGAGAAGTGATCACTGACCTTTTTAACCATATGAGATCCATGTACGTTCTTTTCTACCAAAACATATTCTTGTCCATCAAAATCTTTCATCGACATTCTGGAACCATGTTGATTGATCAAAAGATTATGGCAGTCATCATCTTCCACATATTTTGACTCATTTGAAATGGATGGAACTGAATCCTGAGTTCCAACGGTTGATGCACTGCAACTTTCTACATCAAAGTTAAGTATGGAAGAGATACTATTGTGGTCTAATTGGCAATTTTCAACGGAACAGATATCCTTGCAGTGAACTTCTCCATCCATGAAAATGTCCTTCACAAAATGATAATTGCTGTCTTGAAAAAAGGCAACCATCTCTGGCATGTCAGAATCCATCACATTGCTTTTAATATAAATCTTCCTTCTTCCTCTACTTTCTTCCAATTCACTGAGGCTGGTTGGATATTCTGTTCCACGTACAGGATTCACCCAAGCCATAAAGGCATCTACTCCTGGTTGGTTTCTGGCCACTGCCTCTCCCTTCTGTCTATGTAGTTCTAAAGCAGTACCCTTATCCCCTTCTAATCCTCTTATCTCCCGAGAGTTGTCGATGAATTTGAAAGACTTGTAATGAGGCTTACTGGCCATGGTTGAACATCCACACGTGGATTCACCGGCTGGAAGTGTTGTATATATTGTCAGTGCAAATGATATAAAAATAAAGAGGGAGAGAATAATTTTGTAAAACTAATAAATGCAGGGGAAGGTTATTGGAGGAACAGGTTTTACTCAAAGAGGATCCATTTTCAGTTTCTCCTCACCCTTCACTGATTATCACACTCCGATTGGCAGTATGTACACATCAGTTATACACGCAAAATCATGTCAAATCCTAAGAAGTATTTATCAAATTCTAAGCATTTAGAAGTTATAAGATATTGTGCTGGATCTTATTTATGCTCCAGGAGTGGATATCATGTAGTGAAATTCATACCTTGTCTTTCATCAACATACTCCATGTCTAATCCTCTTTGGAATGGAGTGTTTTTGCTGTTGCGCAATCTGCCACCTTAAGAAGTCCTGGATAATCTAATTCTTCGATTATACATATGCAATTAGGTGAATGATACGTAATGATTTGAAGGGTAGTGGAGAACTTACTTGAAATGATGCTAGAAGAAAGAAAAATTGGTGCAGAAATGTTTGAAGGACCAGTAACGAGATGCTCGGTCGAATTGTTCTTGATGCTTCTTCCACCTGAACCAGAATTAATAGATTGTCAGAGGCAGGATTCATTAAGTCGATGAGCTTCTTGCTTTCTTGAGGAGGTAGCTTTGATGATACAAAGAATTACATATATTCTTCTCAAGAGGTAGCATCTTACGCGATAAATTTCAGAGATAGAGCACATATCATCATTCCCCTTTATAAACTATAAATCCAGTCATGGTAGAAAAGGAAAATGAGGCCAAATACAAGCAAACTGAGGCAGCAAGCAAATTGAGGCCGCTGTCAAACAATACCCAATGTAAAGTAGAAAATTTCAACTAGTGCTGGTGGTATGCTTCAGCAAAAACATATTGTTCTGTGCATGCAATGCTCCCTAAAATCTAGAGCAAAATAAGTCAATATGAAAACAGATCATCATAGAAGCCGGTTCAAGTTAAAAAAGAAACAAGAAAATCTCACAGGGCATTAGATCTGTCTCCAAAGTAATTAGTCAGTTACATCTCTCTATAAAGAGTCATTTCTTTCAATGCCTACACTGCATTGAACAAAATTAAGAAACTGAGTTTTCATAACATTGTCACTGTGACCACTCTAATCTGTAACCAAAGAAGCAAGAAGCAAATATATACCAAAAAGAAGAAAAGGGAACAATTTGGGACCTTACTGATCTATGCAGAAGGACATTACTCAGATAAGGAAAGAAATAAAATGAGAGAACTCACGTTGATTGAGGCATGAAGCATGATTGCTCTTATTATGCCAAGAGTTAAGGCTTTGATGCCGAAGAAATTAAGTAACATTCACCTAATTGACTTGCATTATAGAAAAAGATTATTTTTTAATGTGATTATAAACAGGAAGGGAAATGGCATCCCGGCTAGTGTTAGGCAAAAACGGTAGTATATTGAAGGAAAGAAGATTCCTTCAAAAAGCAGCAGGATTATACTGCAATTTGAAGTCTTGAACACAGAAGGCATGAAAAGGTGAAACGGCAGTCTTTGTTCTCCTTTATCATATGGAAAATTCGACAACAATATGCAACAGGAAAACCAATAATAAAAAAATTAACGATTGATCAGGGAGGGCTTACAGGCTAAAAGTTCAACGTCTTTCCGTATCCTCTCTCTGGCAAGCAAGCCTTGAGAAATGCAAGCCCTTGCAACCGAAGATAACAGCAAACCACAATGAATCAGCAGCAGGCAAACTCATTATTAGAAATAAATGTTATCCTGCCTCTGAAGCCAAAAGAGAAAGCAAGGAAATAATTAAATGCCCCCAAAAGCTTGAGAGAAGAGAAGCATCAAGTCATGGAGGGTAAGTATTGGAATAAGAAAATAGCTTTCTTTGGCACAACAATGAAGGAATGCAATAAGCATGACAACCCAGCACAAGATATTTGTGATTTAATATACCACAAGAGGTTTTTCAAGATTTTTTAACTAACAAGAACTCATGAATTCAGCATGAAACTAGCCAATCACAATCTTCCTGGACCAAGACACCCATGTTAATTTTATCTTATAAGAACATCGATGCGCTGATCTTTGTCAATAATTCCTGAACCTGTCGTGTTTAAACTATGGTTTGCACCTTTGACTGCCAGAAAAAAATATTATGATTGTCCTGTTCTTGCTTTTTTTTTTTTTCTGTTGTGTGCGCGAGCTACTGCATCGCAAATGTCACCCTCTATCGGCTCTGGAAACAGACCATGAAAAGACACTTTTATATAATATAATGGCCTGCCTTGGATAAATTTGGAAGGGTGGACCTAACTTTTCTGTCATTAAAAGAATAATAAAAATTGATTCAAGCACACCACCTAACCTGAAAGGGAATGTTTTTCTTTTTTTCTGATATTCCTTGCTGGAGCAAGCACCTTTAGGTATTTTTGTTTTTTACAGGTGTTCTTGTTGGAAACTAGAAGAGCTCGAGGCTCGAACACGCCTGTTTAAGATTAAAGGGGACTTAATCAGATTCCGGAATTGGAAGAAGAGAGATCATAGTGTTGTGGCTGCTTCAGTAATATATTCTCATCAGCAGAACGAGTAGAAGAAAGTGCTGCCATGAACCAACAGAGAAGCAAAATAAAAAAATAGAAGAAGCACAGTGACGGGGTGAGCAAATTAAGAAAATATATATATATAATTATACATAGCTGAGCACCAACACACCAGTTAGCTTTTCCTTGCCCACAAGATCAAATTAATATATATATATATATATATATATATATATATATATATATATATATATATATATATATATATATCTCAGGGACCCTTCTGCCACAATAAATTCAAGAAGCGGTTAGACCGAAGGTCGTTGTGTTAAATGGGCAGTTGAGCTGATAGATAGCAGCACTTTTCATATCAGCATATTACAGTCTTCTTAAATTCGAAATAAATAATCATAAAACCGTTACTTGACCACCCAACAGTTATTACCTTTGTAATTTAATAATTCAATAGTAAGGTATTGTTGACGAGAAATTCTCTCAGACGAAAGCAAGAAATATATCTTATCATCCAGCCACCCCTCTGGACATATGGCAACTTAATTGCATCGAACTTCTTGCTTGTATCCATGGCTTGAGACAGGTTAATTCCTGCAAACTTAGTCGGTCAAAAACAATATAATGTTGGAAAAATGTCTGATGTAATACAATTTTGTTTTACGAGGTATAAGATGTAAAAACACCAACTTGACGAAGGAAGAAAAACAAACTTCAATCACAACATGTCGTGTGAATCAGTAATCATATTATGCTCTCAAAGCTGTGGCCCTGCATTTTTCATTCTTACTCCTCGTAATTCAAATAGCAAGGGATCGGAAGCTTGGATGATGAGATCATAAAATAAATTGAAGTGGCTTTATCTCATATATATATATAGACATGCGCGCACACGACGTTACCAAAATCGATTATGCTTAAAAATAAAAATATTGAGTTTTTGAATAAAGGATCACTACACGATTATGCAGTTTTGCCGATATAATAATTCTGTTGGTGTGAGGCACACAATTCATCGATAAAATATTTGCATATGGTCTTACCGACGGAATACGTCTGTTGGAATATTGATCGTCGGTAATTCTTATTTTTGTCGGTAAGTTTGTCAGAAAAAAAAAACAAACACTGACGGTCTTATAGACGGGAGAAGGTGCGCCAAAAAAAATATTCTCGCGCTTGAACTTTACCGACAGACATATTCCGTCTGTATTTTCAATGGTAAATTACCGACGGCCAGTCTATCGGTGACTGTGGCATGGGCCGTAAATATTTTAAAACTCTTTGTAAAATACCGACGGATATAGGCCGTCGGAAATGTTAACGATAAATCACCAACGGACTAGCATCGGTAATTGTGGCATGGGCCATAAATTTTTTTGAACTCTCTGTCTAATATCGACGGACATATTCCGTATGAAAGTTTGTCGACATTTATTTAAAAATAATTTTAAAAAAAATTATTTAGAATAAATAAGCTTTTTTCAAATATTATATTGATTAATAGTTAAAAAAAACTAATTAACCAAATAAAATTGTATTAAACATTAAAAATATAAAAATATTTTTATATAATATTCATCCAAATATTCATTACAAATTTAATGTGTTTCAAAAACAAAATTAAATTAGAATAGCGGCAGAGGAGGAGGCTGGTTGTTCCCGGGACCGTACGGCCAAAAAGGGGTTGCACATGTATCATCACCCATCTTTGATCTAATGTCCATGACCTTTGACGAAACTGATATAATCCGTCAAGAGTCGTTCATATTGTTGTTTCAAGGCCATGAACTCCTCAGACTGGGTGTTCGATACTGATGGAGAGCTCCCAACGGTGGAGACACTACGGGTCGTCTGCAAGTTTTTGGCCGTAGCGTTTAAGAGCCCGTAGACCCGATTTTTATCAGGTCCACTAGACAATCCTACCTTCATCCACAAATCCGCATCGAAATCCGGATGGGTCGAAGGATCGTCCTCATATCTCTCTCTCAACCGGCTATTATAAGTCTCCTGAAAATTTAAGAAAATCATCATATTCAATTCAAGAAAATGATAACTTACGAAATAAAATTATTAAACGAATATACCATAAAGTGTTGAGCACGGTTGTCCACGAACTGTTGCACCCCCTTTTAGCGGTCTTGACTCCACACATGTGTCTCTACAAACAGCTCCATTGGGCTTGGCTCATGTCCAAGAGACGTAGCCTGTAAGCAAAAAAAAGGTTGCAAGTTAAATATATTTATAAGTAACAACAAATCATCGATAATCATGTATTTATTTTTATACTTCCTCCTATGTAGTTCATAAGAAATCAAAGCCTTAATGAGTCATTTTTGCTAACCATCAACTTTGATTTTTTAAATGAAACCTCCCAAACTCAATCTCCTAGCTCAAAGACAAATCTTTTTATCTTTTGTTTGCTTGGAATGCATGCTTCTCTTTTTTTTTCTCAACATATTGTCATACATTTTTAAGTAGTTTTTCCATCACTAGTGTTTTTCTAGACATGTGAATAATATTCCATTTTGAATTTCTTTGAAATCAATAATTTATTCATCAATCAATAATTTATTTAACATGTTAATAACCACATTTCATGGTAAATTAACCATTTTAATTTTTTAAAAAAAATTGTGTCTTAGCTTAAATTTCTCATTCCTTATGCATAAATATTCTATTTTTCTTTCATTTGATCCAATCACTTTACCATGCCTTATTCATTCAATTGACATAATTCTACACAATTAATCTATCAATTGCATTAAATAATTCAAACACTATTTTTCTCCTATTTGGTTGAAATCCTTGTCCAATTGGAAGAATAAATTTTTCTTCAATTTGTTCATATTGAGTTGTTACCCAATTATTTTTTTACATAATTCAACAATCAAAACATATAATCTAACACCCTAAAATACAATTTCAAACATCCTTACATCCTAAAGTTTTCAATTTAACACTACACACAAAACTTTCTCAATCAATAGTTTTGGAGAAGTTTCTTACCTCCCAACTCAAAGAAAAAGAAGCTTGAAAAAATACCCTTATCCTCACTTTTCTTCATCATCTCCAATAATCCCTTAACCTAAATATTCAAGGGTTTAGACCTTGAATTTACTAATTTTTCTTGTACAAATCTCTTTCTAACACACTTTGATTACTTAATCAATCTCTCTTTTTTTAATTTTTAGGATGAATTTATTTGGTTTTCCTTACAATTTTTTTCTCCTCTTTTTCTTTGTTGACAGACACTAAAGTGTTCTTGAAGAACACCATTCATGTTTATATAACAATAACTTTTTCTTATTTACTCCTATGATCCTATGTTTCTTGTATTTTCACATGGAATCCCACACTTTTCTTTAGTTTAATTAGTGTTATTAGTTGTCCACTCTTTCAATTTCATCCCTATATTTAATCAAGCCTCCTTAATTAAAATTTTATTCATTTACATTAAAGGAGTAAATTTAAAAAACTTCAACAACATAAGGCAGTCAACCATAAACATATATTTGTACCATAATATTTGTTTTTAAACCAGGGTTTACATTCATCACCTTAGTCAGAAACTCAAGTTGTTGAGTGAAAGCTTGCATCTAAAAGGTCTTATATGCTTTTGGTGTCGCGGACTCGTGATTTTTAGATATCTTTGAATATGTAAAAATTGATTACTAGCAATAAAAATATATCCTCACAACTCTCGTGTTTCACATTATTCAATGTTTTTCACTTAATTGTTCTCACTACGCCTTTTATCTCTCAATTCATCTTCTTGTTGTTCTTTCAAAACTGAAAATCATCTCTCTCACACAAGATAAATAAATTTGGTAGCAATAATATTATAATTCTTAATATTTTGACCTTATAAAGAGTATTTATACTTTTGAAAATAAAACCCTAAAACTAATTGATCAGATATACACTCTTTCTTCACATAAGGTTTAGAAATAATAAAAAATAGTCTAAAATCATTCTTCACCCTTTTTGCACACATGATAGTAAAAAATATCCAAGAAAACTAATTATTGAAGAATCATTGTTGAACAAAAGCCTGATGACTTGTAAAATAAAAATTAATTTATGACCAATTAATTCTTCTTGTTTGATATGGAGTCTATGTTAAATAACTAACCCAAGGCTGCCATATAAGTTCCCAATAGAAAAGACTCCTTGTAGTGAATGGAATCCATAACTCTTAAAGAAACAATGTTTTTTTTTCACACTTTGCTGGCAGATTATAGGCCCAACTTTAATGACGTCATTCTCTCTCATCCGAATGAATTAGCAAGCCTACCATATATCGTTGGAAAGGTAGAGACATCTAGTTCCCAAACCAATTAGAATCACATCTAAAATTATCATTTAGCTTCAGATATGACCTAAAAATAGAAAAGGTTCAAACTAGTAGATTTGAATCTTTTTAACCCATGCGTCTTGACTCAACCTATTAAACTTCTTTTGGATCCACTTCATTTTAGGCCTTAGAATAGACCCAATGGACACTTCTAATAGATCATTTGATTTCGTATGTAGGATCGCATCACCTCTAGGAATGAAAAGATCAACCAAGAAACCATAGCCTCCACCCAAGGATATTTTGAGATTATAGTCCCCATGTATATACATATATGAGTTAAGGTATTCCTTCCCTCTTTAAGAGTTTGTGAGGGATGGGTGGTCTTGTCAACCTTTGACAAGTTTTTTTTGGCTTGTTGATGTTAATCCTATAGTAAACATTTTCTAATGAATTAATCAATAAACACAAACTGTAATTTAAAATAAGGATACCATAATATAAAATTTTAAAAACTTTAGGAACAAATTTAAATTTTTGCAAGATTTGAAGAACTAAATTATAGTGTCTCACCATTAATGGATTAAAACATGAGAAAAATAAAGCTTTTAGACCGAAAACATAAACACCTAAAACTAAAGGGATGATAAACAAACAATTCAAAACATTTAGGGACTAAATTGAGGTTTTTGGAAATAGATGAGGACAAAATTGAATTTTTGTAAATTGTATATGTTTAGAAGTTTTAGGAAAAAAAAGTAAACACCTAAATTACAAGGATGAAAAATGAAGAACTCAGAAATTCAAATTGAACTTTTAAAAAAACTTTGGGAACCAAATTAATTTAAGGACAAAATTGAATGTTTGCAAAACTTCAAGCACTCAATCAATATTTTCTTAATATCTAGGAATTGAAAATTGAAAAAAAAATATAAAGTTTTAGGACTGAAATATAAACAACTAAAATTAAAGGGATAAAAAAAAAGAATTCAAAAACTTTAGGGATCAAATTAATTTTTCTCAACTTTCTGGACCAAATTAGAGTTTTATGAAAATATTTTGAAGTTTTAGTATCAAAATTTAAACACCTAAAACTAGGGAGCAAATTGATGTTTGTTAAAAAAAACTTTATGGACCAAATTAAACTTTTGTAGATTGAATAGTTGAAAAGTTTCAAGACTGAAACGTAATCACCAAATGCTATAAAGGTTAAAAATGAGAACTAAAAAATTTTAGGTATAACATTTAACTGTTTTAAAAAGTTTGGGAACCAAATTATTTTGTTATAGGGACAAAATTGAATGTTTGCAAAAATTCTTTTGTAAAATTTCAAGGACTCAATTAATATTTTCTTAACATGTTGGGGGCTAAAATGTCAGAAAAATAAAGTTTTAGGACTTAAACCTAAATGCCTAAAACTACATGGATGAAAAATGAAGAATTGGACATTTTTAAGGACCGAATTAATTTTTTTTAAGTCTTTAGGGATCAAATTGAGCTTTTATAAAATGAATATGAGCGAGTAAAATGAGTAATAACGAATATTTTCATTTTACATAGACAATGTAGCCATATATATTATACCAACAACCATGTTTAAGAGTAAAATGAGAGAGGAACCTGTATAGAAATGCAAAGAGTATGAACGAGTTATATCTTCTCAAAACTAAAAATAATATTACATTGATTAGTGTAGAAGTGCACATATTTTAGGATATTTGAAAACAAAGAGAAGATGTCAACAGAAAATACAATAATTTATAGGAAAAGGAGAAGGAAAGATACACCACCTCAAGAGTTCATTCAATACTTGTGTTACTAGCAAAAGAAGAAGAAGAAGAAGAAATAGCTTTTCAAATTCAAACTAACATGATCGTTACAGTTTTCAATGCACCGTTTCATTTATGTCTTTAAAGTGCATTGTTTCAATTAGCTAATAAGGTTTTCTTTTAGTTGATTTATGCACCGTTTGGGAAAAATTATTTTATGTCCTATATATTCTAGGGGATAATTCTAGAAAGGTGATTTCAACTATATATATATATATATATATATGACAAACTTGTCTAGGAAAGGCAGGAAAAGAAATGAAAAGTGAATGACACTCCTAGAATTCAGGAAATATAACAAACTTCTTTGTCCTACTAACCACCTCCCTCAACATCCATGGTTGAACACTAAAAATTACTACTCTTCTCTCTATTCCTATAAGTTAACTCATCCATTTCCATCGTTGGATCAGATCCAAATGGACATCATAAGCATCTCACACGTAACAAGTGAGCAGACTATCCACAGACTTCAACCATGGTACCATACACAAAGACAGCAGATTTCAAACATATTGAGGATTCCATTATTGCAGTTAAGCAAGAGAGTAACTAAACGTACGAGTAATTGGTGGACCTGCTGAAGGGACAAAATTTGAAGCTAGATCAAACCATTTAAAACCAAGGGGCTCAAATTAGTGATATCAGAAACATGATGGGAACTATGGCACAACATATAGAATTCATATTGAAAAACTCTATCAAATTCCAGGTAGTTCTAGCCAAGGCAAAAAGAAACACACCTTAAGCCTATAAGGAACAGATTCCAGAAACAAGGTGCTATATGAAGACAGAATCCTAACCCATAAGGTATACAAACCCAAACACTTTTTTCCAACATCCAATGAAGAAGATGTGCACAGGTGGCTGTATAAATGCACATAATATTTCGAGATTGAAGACATTGCCAACTCTGAAAAACTACAAATAGCATCATATTGTCTAAATGGTGTTGCTCTTTACTGACATCAAAACTTTCTGAGGAGTTTCGGGAGCCGAAACTTAGGAAGAATATGTGGAAGTTATTTGTTACAGGTTTGAGGGGCAATGAGATCCTTTAAAAGAGTTGATGGAATTAAAGCAACTTAGAGACCTAGAAGAATATATCCATTACTTTGATATATTATGGAATAAGGCTTTGGTTATCTTTCTAGGAGGCCTGGAGTTAGAATTAAAAAACACAATGAAAATGTTTGAGCCTAAGACCCTTAAACATGCTAGTAATCTAGCCAGATTACAAGCCAATACTCTAGCCTACATGAAATCTCCAAGCTTCACTAGGAGATCTTTTATATTACTCACCAGTCAACCTAGCTAGATCACATCTTCCCCCCCCCCCACTAAATCCCACGATGAACTTTATAACCCTTCATACAACCATAACAAAATCAAACCCTACCCACTGAACCAATACCCCTACCAACAGCACCAATAAAACCTTTATTAAACCCATAAAACCTATCAAAAACCAAGAGTTTGAGGAGAGAAAGCTGAAAGGGTTGTGTTTCTGGCGTGATGAAAAGTTCATTCCTAGACACAGTTGTCGAAATAAAAGGTTGTATTCACTAAGTGTAGTAGAAGAGGAGGAAAGTGTAACACCCTCAAATTATAATGTCATGAAATCTTAAACATTTCTTTACTAATGTCAAGTATTGAATAGTTTGTCTAAGATTATGGAATTTTATTTTTTTGAAATTTCGGCAGAGTTTCCTTTGTTTTCTGATGTTACCAAGTTATCAACTAGACTTCATTCAATAACAATACTCAAAACTTCCACTTTGATCCAACCATCCTAGATCATTCTCATCTCATCAAATAATATTTCACAAATAACTATACTTCATTGTATTTTTTTCAACCTTACATCATCAACAATTAACATGCAAACAATTATAAACTCAAAACATTCATATTGAACTAATTATTACATTAACATGCATTCATCTTCTACTTATGCAAGATTATAATTACTAATTTTCTTTTTGAATAGTTTAATAATATTAGTTCCTTACTCATACATTTTAAATGTATAAGTACCAAAAGCAAAACATATTCAGGATACATATATTACAATCTACGTATAATACAAATTACATATAAAGTAAATATATTACATTCCACAAAATAAACAGATTAAATCACAAAACCCATATTTAAAGCTCCGTATAACCTCGTGAAAAACCTGTATACATAATATTAATAAGAAATAAGGAAGATAACACATTAAAGATAATAAAGCTATTATATTCACAAGTCTTCAAAATTATATCAAATTATTTTTCATCACCAACTTACTATATATCAACATTAATAACTCATTCATAATTTATTAATCCTATACTTATAGGACCTCTGTGACCAACACTCATTGCTTAATTTTTAATTTGGTAATTCACAAATTTTACCTCAAACCCGGCTAACCCTCTTAAATAACCAACTATCAAACCGGTAATTCCATACGAATTACCCAACATCCGGCTATTCTCCATCAATAGCCAATACAACCGGTAATTCCATACGAATTACCCAACATCCAGCTATTCTCTATCAATAGGCAATAAACCCTGTAATTCCATACGAATTACCCAACATCCAGCTATTCTCCATCAATAGCCAATACAACCGGTAATTCTATACGAATTACCCAACATCCGGTTATTCTCGATCAATAGCCAATTTACCCGGTAATTCCATATGAATTACCCAACATCCGACTATTCTCCATCAATAGCCAATATACCCGATAATTCCATACAAATTACCCAACATCTGGCTATTCTCTATCAATAGCCAATACAACCGGTAATTCCATACCAACCGGTAATTCTATACTAACCAACCGGTACTTCTATATTAACCGGTAATTCATATTAACCAGTAATTCATACCAACCAACCGGTAATTCTATACTAACCAACCGATAATTCCTACTAACCAACTGGTACAACCGTTACTTCTATACTAACCAACCAGTAATTTCATACTAACCAACTGGTACTTCTATACTAACCGGTAATTCATACCAAGTAACCGGTAATTCAATTATAATACCAACAATTTTTTCATCTACTTCTTTCATATCAACATGTCATAAACAACTCATAACTAATAATGAAACTTTGAATTTTAAAAGAAAGTGATGAATCACTTACCGTCTGCTCGTGATGGCCCAGCTCCTCCTGCCTGATGCCCTGCTCCGAGTACAACTCCTGAATCAATCAGATTGCACTACATTATTAATCCATTATCATTTCTCCTACGTGCCTAAATTTGAAGCACGTAATATATTTTATTTAATTGGGGTTTACACCAAAATTTTTATTCATTTGTCACCTCATTTTTAAAATATAGTTTTAATCAATTTTCTTCTTTTAACTCACTTAAAGAATTCTCCCATGAACTTTTCCTACCATTTATTTATTTCTTCTTTTCACATTCTTATGATGTTTCTTCACTTATTTATATTTTGAATACTTCAAATAAGATAAAGAACATCATTTCTCAAACATAAAACAATCAAAACCTCATTCCTATATTTCCTCATCCTTAATTACAAGTTCTTTTCTTCAACATTATTCAATTTCTTTCTTAATTACTACTTATATTCACTATTTCTATATTATTCTACCTCAATTACATCATGTCTATTATTTTTCTCAAAATCTCCAAATTTTCATAAGAACCCTAATTTTTAAAAAAAAATCAAGATTATGAGAAATTAAATCAAATTTAATTGTCATTGTTTGATAACTTACTCAAATAAACTCAAAAACACTTTATTCAAGTAAGAATCTAAACTTTTCATGCTTACCAATCTAAGTTCTCCCGACTTTTCTTCTCCTCCTAGTGTGGCCATCCCTCCTCACCTTTCTTATATCTTCCTTCACTTGATTCTTCCTTAATTTAATGTTCTAAGCCTTTCAATCTTACAAGTTTCAAAGCTCTCTCTCTCACTTTTTCTTGTTTTTCTCTTAACTTCTCACGTTCTTCTCTTATTTTCTTTTTTTTTTTCTTTCCACATTTGTTACTGCCCAGTTGGTAGTTCATAACAGAAAAGGGGCTGCCTTGTTTTATTTTTAATGGAAATTTACTATTTTACCCTTAATGAGTCTTTTTGCTTCCATTTGACGGTCGTTATTCTTTGATAGCACTACCGATCTTCGTTCATACTAAAATTTTAACCAAATTTTATTCAATATATTTTAAGGTTCCTCATAAAATTTCAGCTCAATCTGATAGTCAGATTTAAAATTACGTCCAATAATGTAAAACTAGTCAAATTGTGATTTTTCGTCAAATTTCTGAATTTCTCTAAAAATTCTGAAGTTTTAACCCAAGCTAAGGAATTATATTAGAAGGCTCCACGTAAAGTTTCAGAATTTTTTGATAACCCGATCAGGAGTTACAAATTGTTTTCCTTTTTTTTACATGAAACTAGTCAATTTATAATTTTTCGCCCAGAGGTTTTACAGAAAGAATCACAAAGGATGAGGTTTCGAAAAAGAAAATCAATATAAGATAATTTACCCCACACACCTTCGTCAATACCTTTGAAGGAACTGTGGGACTCATTGCCATGAAAGTAACTAGAAAGATAGAAAGGATGACAATGTGCATTTTGATTGATTCTAAAAGTATCCATAACTTCCTAAACATTATTGTGGCCCTTAAACTACAATTTTAGTTAACTGTTATTAACTCAATGATTGTGCAAGCAACTAAGAGCGAGAAAATGATTTGTAAGTTCATATGTAAGAGACGCAGGTGGAAGATGCAGGGAATAAGTTTCATAGCAGATGTGTTTATCATTAAACTGAGTAATTGTGAGATGATGTTAGGTATACAATGGCTATCTATGTTAGGAGATATTTCATGCAACTACAAACACCTATGGATGTCATTCGATTGGCAGGGACAGAAAGTATTACTCAAATGGAGAATCCACCTAAGTTTCAAACCATTGAACTAGAGCGATTAAGCTCTCTAGTTGGAAGCCATAAGCAAGTAGCCGGTTATCATTTATGTTGCCTAAAGATAGTAGAGGAGAATGATGACTATTTGATTAGTATTTAAAAGTGCATTTTTATCAAGGTTTTATATCATCATTTTGCACTTGAAGTATCAATAACTCCTTAACTAGAGCATGTTTTATAATAATAGATCTGATAATATAAGATAGCTTTAATTTATGGTAAATGTTCATTTTAAATGCAGACATATCTCACAATTCAAAGGATTGATTGATGTGATTAACTATT
>Ga0325410_1000076_pt1 | contig 89991 bp, 57 predicted proteins | sample PopdelMetagenome_16_FD_206182 | JGI IMG/M metagenome (GOLD analysis project Ga0325410, IMG submission 206182) | Populus deltoides microbial communities from Bellville, Georgia, United States - Xylem-PdIQD-R3 | ecosystem: Host-associated > Plants > Phyllosphere > Stem > Wood/Secondary xylem... | reverse complement strand
AGGATGCACACTATTAAAGTGTTTCTAGGCTTCACCATAAAAAAAAAGTGCACCATCACTCCATCTACCACATCATGTGATTGGTGCCATATTATGTGCTCAATAGTCTTTGGTGACATGAATAACCTCTGTAATGTAGATGTGATTGGGAAGTATATAAGTTTTCTATATGTGACAAGAGTCTTTACCCTGCCAGTCATGGGTTTATAACAAGAATGTCCATATGTTCTGTATTCGATCAACTCTGTATTTTCAAGGTAATACAACATGTATAAGTTTAGACATGTGTTAATTTTCTAGTATCCTAAACCGAGAGGTTTCATCATGTACTTAGTAGCATATAAATTCTCTTTCAACCTATTCCTTTTAGGTAAATGTTTCTTGTCTATTCGACAATTCTGTCATAACCGGCCTTACTCAACCCATGATCTGACTTGATGTTGAACACCTATGCAACGACCAATTATTTACTGTGATTTATGCAACTATCCTATAATGGTTTGTCAGAATCTTTTAAAAGATAAAAAAATCTGGTCGCGTCTGCATTAAGTTCTTCGTTTATGATTGGACTTTGACCGATATGACCCTAATTCATTCTCATCGCATCCATAATCATATTCTTATAAGGATTACTATTGTCATCTATAACTCCATACACATTACTAGAACTAGAAGTTGACCCAACTATCGTTTCTATCATGGTATCGTAAGGAACATATGGTTCTCCGTGTGTATACCAATACATTTATTTCTCCATAAACCTTTTTTTGTAGAAGATGTATCGTTACAACATCTGGATCGAGAAACTTTTTATTTTTACACTTCCTACATGGACATTTAATACCCCCTCCACTAATATTTCTTGAATTAGATAGTGCATAATTAATAAAATTATGAACCTCATTACAATAATCCATCATCCGCAACCCTTGGGGTGAATCTCTATACATCCATAAACAATCATCCATTACTTATATCAAACCTACATAGACATCTAATGCCCCCTCCACTAATATTTCTTGAATTAGATAGTGCATAATTAATAAAACCGTGAATTTCATTACAATAATTCATCCTCCGCAACCCTTGGGGTGAATCTTTATACATCCATGAATGATCATCCATTACTTATATCAAACTTATATGAAATAATGATTACAACACGTATTAATTAACTACGTTAACTAAATAATTTGCAAAAAATATTGGTTTAGCTCAAACTTATTCAATCTATCTTAATAGTACTCTTAATTCATTATCGATTATCTACATAATTCAAATTTCTACACATTTACCGAAAATTTCAACTTGGCAATAAAATTGACAAAATATAATATGGGACCATTAAATAAGTCATTATTTATTTCATCACAAAACACCTAAGTCAAAAATTCAACATAAGTTGCATCAATTTACAAACAAATACAATTTTACAAAATCTAAAACAAACCCTGACATGTACAAATCTTAAATCCATACAACAAATTTGTATGAAAAAAAAACTATAAAACAAGTAAATACCCAAACAAAGTACATAAACTATAAAAAAATATGCAAAAAATCAACATTTTAAAATTGATTTTAAATAAAAAAAAATGGCAGATTTGCTTACTTAAAAGTGGAGAATCCTTAATAAAACACGAATGCTGACAAACTGAGTATTATGGTAGCCAGATTTGTTGTAAGAGGTTGAATTGTGTTGACATTGAGGGGGGAGGGGTGGCTGTTCGTTGTAGAAAAAATGCATAAGAAAGAAGGAGAAATGAGGTTGGGGAGGAGGGTTGATCGTCAGGTCATAAATTAAATATCACTGACGACATTATTGATGAAATTATTTCGTCAGTAACTCTGTCGATCATTTTGTTAGTAAAAATACCATATCACCATATGATTTGCCTTTTTGAATCCCACTATAATATCCCATGTCATTCCTTCAGTATATATCAAGAAAATATTTTTTTCAGTGTTTATCGATGGATATAAAAATGAAAATTTCAGTCAATAAAAATTATTGCAATATACCTGCAAAAAAATATTTATTGGTGTTTCCGTTTATATTTACTAATTAATTTTTCTGGTAGAGTTGTAGGTGGATTAGAATTAGAATCATCAACTACCAAGGGGACAAGAATGAAAAGGCAAACAGCATAATCTTAACGTACGTAGACTTTACATAGTATTAAGGAGGTGTTCTAGCCAAAGCTTACATAAGTAACATCTTGCTCTTATTCTACTATTCTCTATATTCTTGGACAAATGAATTTTAAGCATAATTAATATTGATGTGAAGCTATATTAATTTGGGTCGTGGTGTTTAGACTATAAAATTTAAGAAATTACTTTTTTATAAAAAAAAAACCTACTTGATTTCAGAAATTCTCAGCTAAATATATAAATATGCAGAAAAAATTCAACATAAATGTGCACTGGATATAGTAATATTAAAAGAATTAAAAGTCGATAAAAAAAATCTAAACAAAGGCTTTAGGACTTAAAATATTTGGTGTTAAGCAAAAGCTACGAATGTAAGATCCTTCTTGTCAATCATTAAAGCCAAGGTATAACGTGTGGAATTCTTAGCAAGTCACCAGCACATATATTCACCTATTTTGTGCAAGACAGGCATGGATGGCGAAAAAATGGGCCTCAAGTATTGCATTTTCTGGTAACAAAGACAACTCGAAGAAAGAGACAACAGGTCTTTTTGGCAAAATTTCACATTTTTTAAAGTGAATTCCCCACGACACTTATTCTCACACTTTTGACCATACTTGGCCAAATTCTTCCTTGCCACTGTCATAAACACACTACTTCTATTACTTCCCTTGCAATTTGCTTCTTTATTCCTCCTCCCCCTAGGACTAAATTTAGCTAGGCACATACCCTTCTACTTTAAATTTAGATTATGCGGCCACAATCAAAGAATGGAGGTGCGCATGGTCAAAATGGGGTAAAAAAACACACAGAATTTTGTTCCTTCAGATGAAAATTAAAGCCTGTTGAACAGGATTTAGATTTATATATACAAGTGTCAGCCTAGATACATCCCTTCCTTGCTTAAAGTCGTAACAAGAGGGAAGGAGGAATCTATCTATTGACTTATATGACAAAAATACCATGTCGTTTCATTTAAACAAAGATTCCCATAATACATTATGACTAGCACAAACTTGTTTAGAATACCGTTTTCTAACAAAAATTGAGGAAATTTGTAATTTAATTTTTTCATTTTTTTAGCAAAGAATAGATATGTTACTCGCGATTTGCTGCAAGTCAAGAAAAAAATAAAAAAAAAACTTAAATTCAAACCTCGAGTCATTCGTTTAAATGACAATTTAAAAAATATATATAAAAAAAACTTACAAAAATCACAATGAGAAAAAAATAAAACAAAGACAACAGGCAAAACCAAGTATACATCTACTATAATTGTAGAGGTATAAGCAAAACTGGCAACATGCAAAAGGCTAGAATAATCAGAAATTCAATGGGGGAAAAAGCATAAATCATGTTTGCTTCCTGACATGAAAGAGGCAGAAGCTAAGGTCATTCTGGTAATTAGGAAAGACTTTCTAATGAGGCTTCTATCAAAGCAGTTGATGCTAGCCCAACTTTTCATAATCTGGCAGAGCATATAAAAAGAGATTTGTTACAAAGGATTCTCACTGGAAAAAAAAGAAAACTAAAGCAGCAGCACTCATTCACAATCCTTGAATCCCTGGTTGCCATGATTTCTGCAGCTGATGTCTATCATGTGGTGACAGCCACAGTTCCATTATATTTTGCCATGATATTGGCGTACATCTCTGTGAAATGGTGGAAGCTCTTTACACCAGATCAGTGTGCAGGCATAAACAAGTTTGTTGCCAAATTCTCAATCCCATTATTATCATTCCAAGTTATCTCTGGTATCAATCCATACAAAATGAACCTGAAACTTATATTTGCCGACTTTCTTCAAAAACTACTTGCCCTTTTAGTGCTCACAGCACTCGCCAAAATCAGCTCTCGCGGACGGTTGAATTGGATCATCACTGGTCTCTCCCTCTCAACATTGCCCAACACTTTGATTCTGGGGATTCCACTTCTGAGGGCTATGCATGGGGCTGAGGCAGAGCCACTTCTTTCACAGATAGTTGGCCTGCAAAGCCTAATTTGGTACAATTTGTTGTTGTTTCTGTTTGAGCTCAATGCCACCAAGGAAGCCACTGTGGCACCATCTTCAGAATCCACAGGTATTTGTGTTCCCTTCATCGATGATAAATAATAATAAACCCAAAGTATGAACAGTACCAGATGCATAGATCACCAGCTACGTATAATTCAATTCCAATCCTGTTCAGCCAGCCTTAATTAATATATTGGAGTAGAAGATAACCCTGAAAACATTTCTGCTCTCTGTCCATTTCTTTTGTTTACGCTCTTTGCAAGAACCATTCATGGACATTTTCCAGGAAATACTGATATATGGTTGCCTAAGGCACTGCATGTTATTGACTAATAAGAATAGCAGTAATTAACAAGCTGTCTGATTCATATTCATACTTACATGATGTGACTGTGTTTTTTTGTTTCTAGATATATTTTAATGTCCTCCAGCACATATGGTTTTCATTTCTATGTTAAGGGGATCTAGAGGCTCTTCAAGAAGCACAACACAAAGAAGATGAGGGAGTGCAAAGAAGAACAAGGAAAGTCAAAGCCATGGTCATTCTTTTGACGGTGGGGAGGAAGCTAATGAGCAATCCAAACTTTTACGCTACCTTGGTGGCTCTTTTCTGGGCAAGCATACACTCTCGGTACATCTGCAAAATCAATTCTTGAAAATATTACAATGAGACTATACTTGAGACAGCTTGCGCTTATTACTATTGATGTTACAAGGCTTTTCTCTGTTTTAGGTGGGGAGTGAACTTGCCGGACATTGTTGATAAATCCGTGAGGATATTGTCAACAGGAGGGCTTGGTATGGCAATGTTCAGCTTAGGTATGACTATAAATTTTCAATAACCTCTTGTTACTAGAACTCATAAGAGGGAATTTCTACTCATTCCATCCAAATGCTCAACAGGTCTATTTATGGCATCGCGGCCCAGCATAATAGCATGTGGAATCCGAATGGCAATGGTAGCCATGGCAATGAAGTTCATCGTGGGGCCTGCTCTAATGGCAGTCGCTTCCATTGCTGTTGGACTAAAGGGAACAGTGCTTAAAGTGGCAATTGTGCAGGTGCATATATTTGTTTCATTTTATCAATTATTATGATAGAATATTAAACAATGTGTTTTGTAATCCAGGCAGCTCTTCCTCAAGGGATCGTTCCATTCGTCTTTGCAATAGAGTACAACGTTCATCCGGATACATTGAGCACAGGGTAACTAATGCTTCACTGCATTCCTCTATTATCCAACATCCTTCCCTTCCCTTCCCTCAACTCCTTCTTCTTCTTTTCCTGAAAGTATTACATGTTTGTTTTGGTTGCAGGGTAATATTTGGCATGCTCATTTCCATGCCAATAGCATTGGCCTACTACTCCTTGTTAGCATTGTAAGAATCCAATGGGAATTTACACAAGAAAGCTGCAGAAGCAGTGACTGTTCAACCTATGTCCCAGTTCAGGAAAGGATCGAAGTGCTGAAGATGAATCATAGGAGTCTATCCCGTCCAGTTTGTTCAATTTTCTTGGACATATATATCAAGAACATGTTAATTTACAAATTAGAAAAAGTTATCAAAGCTATTCTAATAATCAATCTGTAAATTATATATTAACTGCATTCAATTGTGATTAACAGCGAGGAAAACAAACCTGTACAATTATGAAAATATATATGAGAAAATGGTTGGACATCAGCAACCTTTTCATTGGTTAAGCACACGCTTTCTACTATCATCCGAGTATTGTATCAATTAGAATTCTTTTGTCTTGTTTCCTGAGAGAAATGAAAAAATCCAACAAATTTAGCAGATTAAAACAAAGTTTTAACAAAATAAAATGTTATACATCATAATTCTTCAAAGTGTTGTATATTCTTATGCTGCATGTCATGCACTCGTCGTACATGTCCCTTTTATAACAGGCGTCGAAATAAAGCTATGAGCTATTTTAGAAGGGCGGTAAATTGAAAGTCCGCAATCTTCTTCTCAAGTTTTAATCAGAGCTAAACTACATGGTTAAATTTTATTCAAACTGAAGTATGAAGAAAATTTACTGCTGACTTGATAATTCTTTTTTTTTTTTTTTTTTTCCAAGATCAATTGCTTCAATGTTATTTTGATTACTAGAATTAATAAAAAGATATTTCCTAGGACGAACCTCTTTATAAATTTTATTAAATTAATTTAAAAAGTTGGATAAAAAAAGATAGAATAATTATATTTTTTGCATTACTTTATTTTTAACGTGGGTTATGGCCCTATTTATAAATCTACAGGAAACAATTACTTCTTTTAGTAACTGTGTGAAGCAGTTGCAACTGCTTCACAACTCCTCTAAATTCTTGAATCAGGCTCATCCCATAGGGCAAACCAGATCTAACCAAAAAATCAATATTTTTTACTCTTTTATGAAGGACTAAATTTATCTAATACGTTATAATTCAAACTTGCATAAGAATTTCATATAGGTGAATGGATTGTGCAACCTAAAGCACACAATAAAAAGAGCTCTAATATAGAAACTTAATATAGGTCATATAAGATATATCAACCTCAAAATAAGTTACTCTTTAAAATGCACTTCTATAACCCCAAACATTTTTAGATACATATGACTGAATATAATTTAATCCCTAAAAAATTTCATGCTCAATATATCCTTACAATTACAAGTATTCTAAATTGTCACGACCCAAATCTCATGTCCATAACCGGCAACGTAGGAGGGGTATCGAAAGGATACCCCACCTATGTTAAGCCTTAGAATGGACATATCAAAAGAACAAGTTATTTAAAAATACACAGCATTTTATAATCTTCAGAAATATTATATTATTCAAAACTAATGAAACCAAATGATAGTTCAAAACTTCTTATCAATAATTAAAACAAAAACAATAATCTATAATGCTCATTACATTGTCAAAATCTAAAATTAATTAAAATAAGATAATAGTGGAGCTTCTAAGACATGAAATCAAAACTAAAATGAAAGCCTCGCAAAACAAGTAAGGCATACTGACTAAAAAATTTCATGCTCAATATATCCTTACAAATACAAGTATTCTAAATTGTCACGACCCAAATCTCATGTCCATAACCAGCAACATAGGAGCGGTATCGAAAGGATACCCCACCTATTTTAAACCTTAGAATGGACATATCAAGAGAACAAGTTATTTAAAAATACACAGCATTTTATAATCTTCAGAAATATTATATTATTCAAAACTAATGAAACCAAATGATAGTTCAAAACTTCTTATCAATAATTAAAACAATAATCAATAATGCTCATTACATTGTCAAAATCTAAAATTAATTAAAATAAAGTAATAGTGGAGCTTCTAAGACATTAAATCAAAATTAAAAGGAAAGCCTCGCAAAACAAGTAAGGCATACCGACTAAAACTGAAAAAGCAGAAACACTTAACAAAGTCCACATGCTAATAGAAACTAAGAACCTAAAATAATATTAAAAATGAGGAGTCAATTCAACCAACTCGGTGAGATAATAACATTTAATATATATTTTAGATATTAATAGTTTGCAAGTCGATTTATCTTAATATACGTATACATACTAAGCATATTACATAAAATAGTAGAATACATGTCAGAGATCAGTTGACACCTAAAGGTGACCAGATAACACCCCAAGACGACCATATGACACCCAAAGGTGACCACTGTGGGAGAATCAGTCGCCACAGGCTGATGTCTCTCTCACCAGCTAGGTATACAAAATAATATGTACACGTAAACTAACTAGTCTCTGTTTGTATGGAGTTACTTACAAGTCCTATATCAAGATATAATAGATATTCGCATAATTATCAAAGCAATGTATATCATATCGAATAGAATTTAGTTCAACGGGATGTGAGTGCAAATTCAAGAATAAATGAATACTAGGAAAATAAAGCAACATATATAAATATTCAAAAAATTAACTAGTTGTACTCATCACATAATCAACATACATATTTATTTATATTACATGCATATTAAAAATTATCTAACTCACTCAATATATAGAACTAAAAGGAATATCAGATGAAAAACCCGAAAAACCTATTGAGGATCATTAGGAAAACCTATAATAAATATAAAAAATATACTAAAAAACAACCCAAAACAACAAAAATAAAATAGTCTAATGCATAAAGGAAAACCAGGTTTAGTCTCCTAAGTTTAGAAATTAAAAGATAATTTTCCAAAAACAGGGACCAAAACATAATTTTATCAAAATTAGACCAAACTGTAAATACATAACCATACTGAAATTTCACCCATAAACCATCCTCAATTCTGTCCAGAAATGAACTAAGGACCAAATTGTAATTTTTTAAATTTCAGGGACTAAAATGTAAATTTCCAAAATTAAGGGATCAAACTGAAAATATTCCAAATCCATTATCAAACTGAGATTATCATCCTTAACCTCATAATAATACTGCCCAGAATCCTAAATATATATTTAGGGGTCAAATTATAATTTTTCAAAGTTTAGGGACTAAACTATAATTTTCATAAATCACATAGCAAAATAAAATTTCATCATCTTCAACTCCAAGACCATTTTGTTCAGATTTTCTAGAAAAGTTGAAATGAGTTCCTTAACCCGTAACAAATCAATTCACAAATTCTTATTTCTAACAACACACCCAAAATCAATCATTTAACCTTAAACTCATTATAATCATAAATCAATCTTAACAACATAAACTTCAAATTTTTATAAACCCTAATCTCTTCTTTAATCCTTTCATAAACAAACCATAATAAAAAATAACATGAGAGAAAACCACTTACTTGTTACTTCCACCTTTCTTGAACCTAAAAATTCAAGATCAAAAACTAAAATTCTTGGTTTGATGAAGAGAGGGTCATGACAACCGCAAGAATTAGAAGAGAAAAAAATAATTCTCTTCCAACTTCTCCTTATATACCTAGGTTAACTTAGGTTGGGTTTAGGCTGACTTGGGCTTGGGCTTGGGCTTGGGCTTGGGGCTTACATAAATCATATCAAATTCATTCAAGTGATATGATCCTGGTCGGTAAATACAAGTAACAGCTGTAGAAAAAAAATTACTTTTTCTTTCCCTCCTATATCAGTCAAATCTGAATTAACTGCTTTCCTATGAGTATTCCTTAAGTCGAATCATTCCATGACCATAGGATACACTCTTAAAATAGCGAACATTTACACATCACCTCATGATACAGTCAAAAGTCACAAAGGGTAAGATATTGAGATCTTATACAAAATCTCTAGGACTCACATAATAAAGAAATAGGGATCTATTCACTATTCTTATAAAGGCGTTAGCACATGTAATATGAAATACATCCTATAGCGAAGCTTACTCTTTTCTTATCCGTAGAAAAAAAGTGTATGTTGTTGCTTTCCTTGTTAGAGGAAATACACTATAAAAGTCTTAATCTTGTCATAAAAAATATAGACGTCAAATCAGAAATTCTCATTTGTTCATTGTCATTAGTGTCAGATAAATAATTTCATTCGGCTTAAATCATAATATACACATGAATGGTGGGGATTTATTTGTGTTGATTTTTTTATTCAAGAACCTCATTTTGGTCCTAACCATGACGACTTCTTCATAATTACTTTAAGTTCAAATTGCTTCCACTAGGCCCAAGTCACTTATTGAGTATTAAAACTCAAATAATCTAATCTCTACTCACCTTACAAATGCTAAAGGTGATTGCTCATGTGAGTGAGTCAATCTTAGTCCATCGACATCCTTAACAAATTGTACTACATACCCACAGTATATTCCATAAAACAAATAATGAATAACATGATATTCTAATGGAATTTATTCATTATTCAATCATTGTAAACCTTTATATGACCCTTAAAACTAGTTATATTGACAATTACATTCTATATAAGTTGATGGATCTCATATGTCTAACAAATGCATCCATTACTGTTGGTTTTATAAGTGGATTTGCAACTATAGAATTTGTAGAAATGTGTTTAGGATCATATCATGTTTAGTAATTGCATCTCTAATATAGTGATATCTCATCTTGATGTGTTTGGTCTTTCCATGGTATTTTGAATCTTTTGCCACAGCTACTGCAACAGTTATCACGGTAAAATGTTATTGGGTTTGACACTGATTTGACAATTTTCAAGTGATGCATGAAACTTTTTAACCAAACAGCATCTTGTGTTACTACAGAACAAGTTATATACTCAGCGTCCATTGTTGATAAAGCTATGCAAGATTGTTTCTTACTCCTCCATAGTATTTCACTATCACTAAGCAAGCATATCCTGAAGTTGATTTGGACTGGTCAACATGTCCTCCCCAATCAGCATCTGAGTAACCAATTAATCATAAATCTTTCTTTCCTTGGTACCATAACATGTAATTTGAAGTTCCTTTCAAATATCATAAAATCCTTTTAACTGTTATCTAGTGTTTCTGACTAGGGTTTGATTGATATCAGTTAACTAATCCAATGACATAACATATATCAGGACGTGTGCACATCATTGCATACATCAAACTACTGACGACATTGGCATAAGGTATTCTGGATATTTTCTCCTTTTCTTCTAAAGTCTTGGGACACATATCACGACTCAGGTTCAGGCTCAAACTCAAGCTCTTATCAACAGAGGTGTTCATTAGTTTGTTATCTTGTATATGATAGTGCTCTAACATCTTTTTGATGTAAGTCTCTTGAGATAAACCAAAAAGCCTTTTAGCCTGATCTCTTACGATTTTCACACCAAGAGCATAGTTAGCCTCACCCATTTCTTTCATTTCAAAGTTTATTGATAACCACCTTTTAGTAGTATCAATCATTTCTTTATTATTTCTGGCTGTTAAGATGTCGTCAACATATAAGGACAATATTATAAAATTATTTTTAGAACATTTTAAATACATGCAATAGTCTTCTTCCATCATCGTAAAACCATTCTTAAGGATAGCTTGATGAAATTTGACATTTCATTGTCTAGAAGCTTGCTTAAGACCATATCTAGATTTTTAAAGCTTGCATGCTTTGCGCTTTTGTCCTTTAAATTCGAATCCTAAAGGTTGATCTATATAGATCTCCTCATTTAGTTCTCTATTAAGAAATGCAGTTCTAACATCTATTTGGTACAACTCCAAGTCTATATATGCGACTATAGCTAAAATGAGGTAAACTGAAGTAATCCTCACAACTAGTGAGAATGTATCTTCTTGAGTGTAGCCTTTCGCTACCAATCAAGCCTTAAAACATTTTATTGACTCATCTGTCTTATGTTTAATTTTAAGAACCTATTTATTTCCAATGGATTTTTGTCCTAATAGTATTCGACCAAGTCTCAAACTTCATTAGTTTTCATCGACTCCATTTCTTCTTTTATAGCTTTAATCCATTCTCTTGCTTTAAGACCAGACAAAGCATGATTAAATGTTGTAGGCTCTTCATCATCTTATGGATCAATCATGAACACTTCCCCCTTCATCTCGAATCAACGATGAGGAATTGGTTCACGAATGCTTCTACGAGGTTAAGATTGCTCATGATTTTGCTCCATGAGAGTAGGAATAGATAAAATTTCAATCCCACTATTTCCAAGAGGATTACGAGTTTCCTCTAAGTCTTCTATTGAATGGCATGTTGTGCTATTGTCTAAATCTTCTATTTCATATAATTAAAAATCTTTATTAACCTTACCTGTCGTTGGAAATCCTTTTCTAATAATACAATATCACTCGACTCAATCTCCATCACTCTTCCATCAGCCTTTTCACCAATAAATAAAAATTATTTGGAATGTTCAGAATATCTTATAAAGATACATTTCTTCCTTCTAGGACCAAGTTTCTCATATTCATGAGAATTATTGTGAATATAAGTTGCACACCCCTATAGGTGCAAATAACCTATATTAGGTTTTTTGTTATTCCATAGTTCATACAGGATGGATGAGATGAATTTAAAGAGCATACGATTAAGTATATAGGTAGTAATCAATAATGCATCTTTTCAAAAGGAAACTGGTAAGTTAGCGTGCACCATTATTAACCTAACCATGTCAAAGAGGGTTATATTTCTCCTTTCTGCTACACTATTTTGTTGTGGAGTATAAGGAATAGTTAGCTATCTAGCTATACCATTTTCATCATATTTTTTAAAAAAAAAATGTTCAGATAGATATTTATATCCTCAATTGGTTCTTAAAACTTTGATCTTTGTGCTTAGTTTATTCTCTATCAACTTGGTGTATCGAATGAAGTAATACAATGCTTCAGACTTGTGTGAAATCAAATAAACATGAGCAAATCATGTGAAATCATCTATAAATATGATGAAATAATTCGCATCATATCTTGCCCTCACATTCATTGGGTCATAAATGTCTGAATGGATAAGCTGTAATGGACTACTAGCTTTTTTAGCTTTGCCAAATGGTAATCTAGTTGCTTTTCTAGCAAGGCAATACTCACAAACAAGCAATTTTACTTCAATAAGTGATCCAAAAAGACAAGCTCTTGTCAATCTATATAATTGGTCTTGCCCAATGTGTTCTAATCTAGCATGCCAATTTACAACATCACTATTACTAGTAATGCTAGAACTTCAAACAGTATAAATAGAAGCATCATCCTTAATAAATACATTAACGGTGTCCAACACCATAAAACCATTTAATACAAAACTAGAATTATAAAAAATATTATTTAGATATATTTTCACACAACAACCAATAAATACAATATAAAAGCCTAATTATAGTAAAACAAGAACAAACGCTTGATTTTGTTGAACTTCTGGAGCGTAAAGTACTTCATGAAGATAGAGTGTGCATCTGCCCGTAAATCCAATTTACAGGTACCGATCACAAGCACAACAGCAAAAACATTATTCCTCATGTACATGTATCTACTTCCCTTTGAAATTCAATAAAATTCCATAAAGGTTGTTCGATCATTTGCTATATGGTCGATTGCTTCTAAGTTTATAGTCCAAAAAGAAACAGATTCAACAAGCATTAAGCAACTACTAACGTATAAGTTAGAGGGATGATTGTGGTTAAACATTACCTATGGCTTAGTTTAATCACGAGAAAAGTGACTAGGTTTACCATAATGCAAACAACTCATATTCTTGCCTTTTTTATTGTCGTGTTTTTCACTCTTGCACTTCTATCTACTATAACTTACTTCTATTCCTCTCTTATCATGTTTGGGATCTTTACTCTTACCTTTTTTTACATTCAAAGTCATGTACTCCTTGCATCTTAGTCTCAAATATGAAATCCTCGTTTACAGGCTTTTTAGTAAAAAGTCGATCTTCTTCAAGCTCAACATAACGAGCAATATCATCAGAAGTCTTGATTTTGTCATTATGGGTAAGGTTAACACGTTTATATTCCTAATTGTTTGGCAAAGAGTGAATCATAACTTGGACTTATTGTTCATCAGTCATCTCATACCCAACACCCCTCAATTCACTAATCATGTTAGACATGATTATAAGATGTTACCTCATCATCTGATTTTGATAATTCTTACCATCAAATTTAAGGGTTAACTAATGAAGTCTAGTAGTGGAGGTTCCCCCATATTGAACATTTAGGCTGAACGATGTCTTTCAAAACGTAGCATTATATCATTTTTCATGCTACTCAATACTAGAATGTGAGTTACATGATCATTGCGCTTATAGCCTTCATATGCTTCTATATCCAGTCTATGCTGAGCAGTGTTGTCTTGCTTAGATTCAATCATCAATTATGTGATTGTTTCCAGCATTTCTTACTCTTCCAGGAGAAACTCAATCTTACAAAGCCAAACATTGTAATTCTTTTTACTTAATTTGTCTTTATGGTTCAAATTAACAATAATACTCTTAGATGATATTTATTGTCACTCCATTCTAAATTAAACAAATAATAATCTAACACATACAATAAAAATGAAAATAATGTTAAACACTCAATCAATTTCTATTTGCATAGTCCAATTATTATTGGTAATTTAAATAAGTGCAAAATTAAATTAATAAATTATAGCTATTAGTTTCAACTAACAACTCTCACTAATCAAGGTTATTTTATATACATGCATATAATGTAATTAAAACATAAATTACAAAAAAAATATACAGTTCTATGAAAAAGTCATTCTGCAAATTATCTTGACAAAAAAAAATTCAATAATTAAGATTTTTTTGTTGTTAAAAAATACTTTAACAATGCCTAAATTTATTTATTTTTACATTAAGAAAAAATTATTCCAACCTAGGACGTAGTGCATGTCAATTATCTTAGTGTGTGTTTGATATTGTGATAGTTTTTTTAATCATAATTTTTTTTTAAAAAAAAAGTAGGTTTAAGAAAAACATTTTTAGTTAAGGTTTTAAAAAACGTAGGTTTAAAAAAAATATTTGGTTAAAACTGTTGTGATATGAATTTTTGCATGAAAAATAAAAAAAAAATAGATCTTCATAAAAAGCAAGTTATTTTAACGTCTATAAAACTAAGGTTAAAATAAAATTATGTGTAAGACCTAATATAAAAAACAAAAATTATTTAATTAACTAAATAATTTATTCTACATGGTTGACCAAAATGCAAAAGTTAATTATAAGAAACTAAAAAGAGTAGATGTTTTACTATAGGTTTTTTACTATTGCTCTAGACTCATTAATATTATGGATTAAAATAGTGAAATTATCATTTTACCTTATCAATAAAACAATTTGGCATGGGCATCAATTTTTTTGTTGTCTTTTTCACAGTAAAATACTAATATACCCTCTTAGGCAAAGAATTACGTGTTGGTGGGTAAGAAGGTTTTCGTCTTTTTTTCATTTTCAAAGCACGATAAAATAACCACATTACTATTCAATTCAAATTATCTTTAACTTAGGTCTAGAGGATTTTTGGTCTTTTCATTATGATTTTTTTTTTGTTATCACATTTGATCAATGAAAAGTTAGTATTTTACAATATGTAAAATATTATTTTATATTTAAAAATTGATTGTGCGTGTAGAACATGTGGACGTGCATGGTACGCTAGTGCTATTCGAACAATGTGTACGACATCATCTAACAGCTAAACTCTAGCTTCCACAATAGCTTTTCAATTCCCATGGCATCTCCTCCATTCTTAGGTGACACATGTGACAAAACAATCTTAGATTTCACACCTGTGATCATTTCTTTTTTTCTTTCTTCCCTCTCTCTTCCTGATTTCCACGCTTGCCACTAATTTGTTTTTCTTTCAAATTTGGTTCATTTTCTTTTTATTTCTATTTTTTTAATTCTAAATAATTTATGAAATTGAATTTTTCTTTCAATTTAATCCTCATTTGATTTTTTATATGTTAGATTTGATATCTATTCTTTTGATTTTGATTTTTTTTGTTCTAACCATCTTCTTAATTGAGTTATTTGTTCAATTGCATCTTTCAATATTTTATTTCATTTTGTTTTATATCAGATTTGATCCTTATTCTTTAAATTTATATTTGTTTTTTTTTATAATTTTTTATTGGAACTTTCTTTTTTAATTTCATCCCTCGAGCAACATTTTATTACTCGGGATTTCATTTACCAAGAATTTAATTTCATAATTTTTTAAGTTTGCCTGCTATAGGATAATTCCAACCTCAAGATTCGGGTCACAGGTTTGAAAGATTAATTGAGGTTAGCTTAGGTCTTTTTTTACAATTGAGTTTTTCCATTTTCATCATTTTATGGAGTTATTCTGATCTCATGTGTCAGGTCACAAGTTTTACAGGTTAACCCAGTTTAACTCGAGTTATTTTTTTTTAATCTAATGTTGTTGTGGTTTTTTATCATATTATTAATTAACTTAGGTTATTAAATTCAATAAAATTAATAACTTAACTCTTGAATTTTTATTTTATTTAAAAAAAAATTGTTATCCTCGTCTAAACATTTGTTTTTACATTAAAAAAGAAATTAATTCGGTGTCTCGCGAAGTACCGATATACTCTTGAACAAAAACTCCCAAGAAAATAGACTGTCAATTACTATTACCAAAAAAAGGCCCTCTTTTTATGTGTTAAAACCCTCCAAATTCTCCTCTCCACCTTCTGTATTGACAAACAAAATGGAGCCGTAAAATTCCCAGAATTACAATTAATGCAAGAACAATTGTGTGAAGAAGAAAGAAAGGGAGGTTTGGTGCAGGTAACACAAAGAGAGAGAGAGAGAGAGAGAGAGAGAGAGAGAGAGGGGCACTAATTAGTAATTACAGTGAGTTTTTAAAATACCTGGAGTTGTACTAATTACTCAATTTTTACAATAGAAAATAATACACACACACACACACACACAGAGTTTCTTATTCTTAGAATTCCAGCACATTCTTCGTAAATCATACGTGGCACTAAAGACTAATTAAAAAAACAAGGAAATAAAACGCACAGCATCATGGTTTGTTTTATTTATACTCATTATTTGAATTTAACAGCTATGTCAACAGTTGATTTCTCCTGTGCCCTTCTCTTATCAATCCCCCCCTCGCAACACAAAATGGCCTCTCACTACCACGATCACCACTGCCAAAACCAAGTATCCATCCCCGCCGCCGCCACTCACTGCTGTTAGAGCCACTGTTTCACCCAACCTCTCCACCCGCCACCATCACCAGCACCACAAGTCTCAATTGATCCACTTCTTCAATCCCCTGTTTCTCTCCTCCAACAGCAGCAGCAACACCACCAACCCCGTCTCATCTCTCCTTGTCTTATCAAGAGAAACAACCCCCAAAAAAATAATCACCAAAGAACAAACTTTCTCCCCCAAAAGCTATATTTCCAAGAAGAAGATGACCCCCATCAAACCCATTTTGTTCTCTCTCCTCTTCTTCAACGAATCAACACTCTCGAGTCCTCCCTTCACCATATTTCTACTTCTAGTAATAATATTAGTCATTACTATCCTTCACGTACTCTCAGAGACACAGCTGCACGTGTTATTCGAACCCATTTTCGTTCCTTTCTTGTTCACCGATCAACCCTAAGCCAGCTCAAGGAGCTTGCTTTTATCAAATCCAGTTTTAACTCGCTGAAGTCTTCTATTTCTTCTAAATCCCTTTTTGATTTGGAGGTTGTTTCTCGTAAAGCCATGGACTTGCTGCTCAAACTTGACTCCATTCAGGTATATCATTAATGGGTCTTTGTCAAATTTGTGGGTGTTGTTTGTTGGGTGGTGATCCTATGATCAGAGATGGAAGAAGGTCAGTTACTAGAGATTTGGTAAGGTTTTTGGAGTTCATTGATGGGTTTGCAGTTAAAAGGCATGAACGTTCATGTAATTCTGCTAGGAATGTGAGGGTCTTAGGGAAGAGTAACAACGCTAGGATCTTGAATGCCAAGAATGATTATGGTGGTTATGGAAATTTGATTGAGAATCCTAGAAGGAATATGAGAAATGGTGGTGACTTTGAAAGTAATGGGTATTGCCTGGAATCAAAATGGGAGTTTAGTTTTCTCTGCTCCAGTGCCTGTAAAGATGGAATCAAGAGCTGATTTGATGAAGAAGAGAAAGGCTGTGAAAATTGTCACATAGAGGGCCATTAATCGGGCTTGGATTCTGAAGTCCCGCACAATTTTGTGGCTTGGCTGGGGCATCAGGTTCCTATTGTAGTCTAATATCATTTGTTGATGTAGGATTGACGAAATTTGTTTCGCTAGTGTAGGGATGGGATTTCTGTGTAATCTGCTACTTTCTCCCAGAAATTTTAGATGTTGAGTGAATAATAAATCCCACAACTGAGAATGTTTTAACTCTATATATTTTACCGATTCACCACTCATTTTTTCAAAAGTGCATTTGCTGCTGGTAGAAAATGTATTCTTCCATTCCTGTGCATTTTATCCCTTCATCTGAATTACTCTGTCAAAATACCTCTGTTCATGGTAGAAGTTTCTTCAGCAGGAGATGTTCCAGCCACGCAGAAGCACTCTCTGCACATTTTAGTGTGACATAATGCAATGCTAAGGACACCAGAAAAGAGAATGAGACTCTGTTGCTAATGCCATGGTCACCTCTATTCCATTTCTATGATCAAGATATTCTTCTTTTGATTACAAAGCAGCATTGTAAAAGACACGACTTTTTTAATGCCATGGTGCCTCATTCTCGTTCTGGGAAAAAAAATTGTTTGACTTTTTTAATGCCTTGGTGTGTTTTTTTTTTTAACAACCATGTATGGCTTCTCCATCATCAAGTACGTTTTAGTAGTTTCGTTATTTAGGTTACACGCCATGGTTCTATTTTAGGTTCGTTGCCATATACTTCCCACAAATATTCAATCAAATTTTCTTGTACTTGAGAGTTAGTTGCTCTATCCCTATTTCTCGATTATGAGTTTGAAGAAAATCATGTAGTTCTGGTATTTCACCATGTGATATTGATATAAAGAAATTGACTTCATGTTCATGGTCAAATCCAAGGTTCATTGCTCCTTCATCCTCAATAATCATATTATGCATTATTATGCAAGCTTTTATAATATATGCAAGCGTTTCTTCATCCTAGTATCAAACAGGTCCACGTACAATTGCAAAACGAGATTGGAGCACCCCAAATGCCCGCTCCACATCTTTTCTTGCAGACTCTTGCTTACTTGCAAAATATTTTATCTTTGCTCCTAATGGTCTTGGGATTGTCTTAACAAAGGTTGACCGATTAGGATAAATCCTTTTGCTAAATAGTATCCCATTGTATATTCATGCCCATTAATTGTATAATTGACATGAGCAATACGACCTTCAGCAAGTGCAGCAAAGATAGGTGATCGATCAAGAACATTAATATCATTTAATGATCCAGGCATTTCAAAAAAGGCATGCTATATCCAAAGATCTTATGAAGCCACCGCCTCTAGAATTATAGTTGGTTCACGATAATGACCAATATACATCCCATGCCATGCAATTAGGCATTTCTCCCATTTCCAATGCATACAATCAATGCTCCCTAACATCCCTGGAAATCCACGCTGCTCTCCAATTGATAATAATCGACAAATATTGGCCTCGTTTGGTGCCCTTAGATACCAATCACCAAAAACTTCTACGATTGCTTTGACGAAAGCTCTAAGACTTTTTATCGCAGTGGTTTCTCCAATTCAAAGATATTCATCAGTAAGATCTGCAGGAATACCATATGCAAGTATTCTGTGAGCTGCAGTTACCTTTTGAAGGCAAGATAAACCAAGAACACCAAGAGCATTTGTCCTTTGTTTGAAATATGGATTATGAGCTTCCATTGCATTTGCGATCCGAAGAAAAAGACGACGACTCATCCTAAATCTTCTTCGAAATTGACTTTCAGTGAATTTAGGATTTTTTGCAAAATAATCATTATATAACCTTAACTTACCTTCATTTCTATTACGATTGACAATATTGTGACCAGGAATAGAGCCACGATACCCTGTTCTCCGCCTTTGATTATTCGATTCTTTTTTAGCAACCACAACAGTAGCAACTTGAAAAGCAAACATAAGAGTGTCATCATCAAAATCAAAAGTATCATAAAAATTAAAATTGGAATGATTCATGATGAATTTTAATGAAATATAACAAAGATTGGAGAGAAGAAGATGATGAGAAAAAATGTCAAGTTATATGAGAATATTTATAGACGGATTATTTTTTTGAATTGTAAAATCTTAGAATGTTGGCGGTAATTTTTTCAAAATTTGAAATTTTAAAATTTAAAATGTTGGCGGTTATTTTTTCAAAGTTTGAATTTGAATTTACTTTTAAAAAATTAAATTTTTAACTATAATATATAAAACTTAAAATTAAAAATATTCATATAAATAAATTTTAAATTTAATTTTAAATTATATCTTTTAGCTTTCATATTACTTCATTAATTTTATATTACTTTTATAAATTACTCATATTAATTATATAATTAATAACATCATAATTATATTATATATAAAATATCTAAATTAGTTATATAATTATATTAAAAGTAATTTAACATGAAATATATTAAAATATAAATGGCTTTTTTAAATAGTTTTTTACCATTAAAATACACATAATCAGAAAATTTATATTTATATTATTTAAAAAATTATTTTTTTTTTACTCTTTAATATAGCATTTTTCATGAGATGCTCTTGACGTCAACCCATAATCGGCAGGTTACCTGTTACATTTGCCTAATTTCCTGTCAAAACCCCCCAACAGCTAAAGTAGTCATAGAAATTCATGAATGGCCCAACAAAGACTACTATATCCAAGACAACCAAGCTCTTGCTCGCCCCTAAAACGACCCAATACCAGTCTCTCTTAAAACACTATGGAGCCGCTCAATCCCTCACCAGATCGAAACAACTCCATGCCCACCTCATTACCTCAGGCCTTCTCTCCATCGATATCCGGTCAGTCCTTGTCGCATCCTATGCGCATTGTGGGTACGTACATAATGCACGAAAACTGTTCGATGAATTGCCTCAACGAGGCACGCTCTTATATAATTTCATGATTAAAATGTATATAGCTAAGGGGGATTATTTTGAAGCGATGAAGGTGTTTCTTGAAATGCTTGGATCAAAAGATTGCTGCCCGGATAATTATACATACCCGTTTGTTATTAAAGCCTGTAGTGAATTGGTATTGGTTGAATATGGTAGAGTGCTTCATGGCCTGACGTTAGTGTCAAAGTTTGGTTCACACTTGTTTGTGCTGAATTCTTTATTGGCAATGTATATGAATTGTGGGGAGGTGGAGGAGGCAAGAAAGGTTTTTGATGCAATGAAAGAGAAGAGTGTGGTGTCTTGGAATACTATGATAAATGGGTATTTCAAGAATGGGTTTGCAAATACTGCTTTGGTGGTTTTTAACCAAATGGTGGATTCTGGGGTTGAGATTGATGGTGCTAGTGTGGTTTCCGTGTTGCCGGCTTGTGGGTATTTGAAGGAATTGGAAGTGGGGAGAAGGGTTCATGGATTAGTGGAAGAGAAGGTTTTAGGTAAAAAGATAGTGAGCAATGCATTGGTGGATATGTATGCTAAGTGTGGTAGTATGGATGAGGCGAGATTGGTTTTTGATAACATGGTTGAAAGGGATGTAGTGAGTTGGACTTCAATGATTAATGGGTACATTTTGAATGGTGATGCGAAAAGTGCATTATCACTTTTTAAGATTATGCAGATTGAAGGGTTACGACCCAATTCAGTGACTGTAGCCTTGATTCTTTTGGCTTGTGCTAGTTTGAATAATTTGAAGGATGGTCGTTGCTTGCATGGTTGGGTGATGAAGCAAAGGCTTTATTCAGAAGTTGCTGTAGAGACTTCATTGATTGACATGTATGCAAAATGCAATTGTCTTGGCCTAAGTTTCTCAGTCTTTACTAGAACTTCAAGAAAGAAAACAGTTCCATGGAATGCAATGCTCTCTGGTTGTGTTCATAATAAACTTGCAACCGAAGCAATAGGACTTTTCAAGAAAATGCTAATGGAAGGAGTGGAAATAAATGCTGCAACATGCAATAGTCTCCTTCCTGCATATGGCATTCTTGCTGATCTGCAGCCTGTAAACAATATAAACAGTTATCTAATGAGGTCTGGGTTTGTTTCAAATATTCAAGTTGCCACATCTCTGATTGATATATATTCCAAGTGTGGAAGTTTAGAATCTGCTCACAAGATTTTTAATACTATCCCTGTAGATGTCCAGGACATTTTTGTGTGGAGTATAATTATAGCTGGTTATGGAATGCATGGACATGGTGAGACTGCTGTTTTACTTTTCAAACAAATGGTTCAGTCTGGGGTGAAGCCAAATGATGTTACTTTTACTTCAGTATTGCAATCTTGCAGCCATGCTGGCTTGGTTGATGATGGCTTGTATTTGTTCAAATTCATGCTCAAGGATCACCAAACAATCCCCAATGATGATCATTACACATGCATGGTTGATTTGCTTGGTCGTGCTGGTCGAATGGATGAAGCTTATGATCTGATAAAGACAATGCCATTTATGCCAGGCCATGCTGTATGGGGTGCATTGCTTGGTGCATGTGTGATGCATGAAAATGTTGAATTGGGAGAGGTTGCAGCAAAATGGCTTTTTGAGCTCGAGCCAGATAACACAGGAAATTATGTGCTGCTGGCCAAACTTTATGCTGCACTGGGAAGGTGGGAAGATGCGGAAAATGTGAGACAAAGGATGGATGACATCGGATTAAGAAAAGCACCCGCCCACAGTATGATTGGGGTTGGAACTGTTAATTGGTAACATGCTATCTATATCAAATGGATAAACTAGTTAGCTTGCTAATGCTAATCTGCAGAGACAAATTTTCATCCAAAACTACAGTCAGCACAAGAATTGAAGAGTATAATTGAATTTGCTGATTGCTTAGAAACCATATATTAAAGAGACGTGATTAAACCAATGATTTTCCAGTTCAGTGCATCTTTTGACCTTAAATTTTAGCAGATAAGGAAATTGTATGTCGAACCAATTGGTGCAGCTTCTTTTCATGGAAGAATCGATTACCGCCTTGATTTTGAAGAATGTGGCTAGCTCAAGTGGAAGAGAGATCAGTGTCCTTGAGTGTTTAGTCTTTGGGATTAGCCTTGTAGGGCTAGTAGAATTACATGAAAGTTAAGTAGGATGACCCATCAATTGCACCATATTACATTTTATTGGCACGAGCTATGGCGATAGCTTTCTTGATGTGGTTCCTGGCATCCCTGATCCCCTGACAAGATGATTGGTGTGACAATGGCAATGCTGATGGATTTTGTTAGTGTACTCTCATCCTGCCACCCTATCGATGATTTTGCATTGAGTTATCAATGCAACTTATCAAATAATTTTCCAAGTTGAGTTGGTATGGATTTAACTTCATGGAATTGCAGCAGATGTTGATGTGATACTATTATTCATTTAAGATGGATGTAGACTAAACACGGTGATGATGACTTCTTTTTAAGGGAATGGTTTTGCTGGTTGTGAACTTCCTGCAAGAAAAATATACATGGCTTGGTATTCTCTTTCATTTACGAGGATTGATTATTTCATCTTGTTTTCAACATTTCCATCAATGAATTGATTGCATATGCAACAAAATAAAATGAAAGAGTCAGAAACACGGTGCATTTGACAGGTACTAGCTCTTTAACCACCTAATTTTTTTATTTTTTGACAAGTACTAGCTCTTTTCTTACTTTATAATATTTAAAAAATATATAATTAACGGTATTTTATTAGTTAGATGTATTTTAAAGATAAAAACAAATATATATATATATATATATATATATAAAGAGAATATAAAAATTCTTAGCCCATCTCAAAAATATATAGGATTTCTTTCTTCTAATTGTATCTTTTTATTTTCTTATAGTCTCGTGAAGGGAGAAAGGGAATTTAAGGTTTTTGGGACACAAACAAATAGATTTATTAGACTGCAAAATAATAAGTGGAGGTGTGTGTACACACACACACACACAGTAATTAGAACTATCAATTTTTTGCAAGCATATCCATGTTCGCATCGACTGCAATTTTAAAACCACCGTCTCGTCTCCATCTCCAAGCTTCAAGAGAGGTGTCTTTTCCTCAGGTGAAGATATTCATTCCCTTTTAACGAAGAAGCAGGTGGCTTGGTTTTTGGTGTGGGTTGGTCCGAAATTGGAAGGCAATTAAGAAGAAGGGTATCTCAAAGACCTCCTAACAAATTTATGAAGGTGACAGGCAGATCTCTCTCTCTCTCTCTCTCTCTCGTATTGGCAGATATCATTGGGTCAGTTTCTGTGTAATACAGTATTTAGGAAAAATGATCTCTTAGAATTTAACTTATTGGAAGAAAATTATATGTCTTAGGGAAGGAAGCTGTCGCATTCTGGATGGTACAGTGAAGTCCTGAAAGGCAAAACTGCTGTAAAATTATTAGGATAGTATTGTATCAGTTTACACATTAATTGAGAATAGTTCCTTTCCTAAACAATTTAAAAATGCATCCCTCGTATGTATTAACCTGAGACATTTAGAAAATTTTAATAATTCTTTTAAAATGCTCTTCTAAAATATTAAAAAAAAAAAAGCAAATCTGTTCTTTAATTGTCACAGGTTTGAGTTTCTCAGAATCACTAGAAGGGTAGATGGTTTTTAACAAATTCTATGAGATTATTTAAAATATACATAAACTAATCTGAACATTCATATTAATAAAATAAAAAATTGTTGCTAACATTTATGTGTTTGACATGATGAAGACACCTACACATCACCCAAATTAATAAAAACTATATTGAAAAAATAAAATAATAAGAAAATCTAAAAAATTAGCATACTGTATGAAAAGATTTATGGTTAAAACTCCCGCTTTGAAAATAATTTACTATTAATTTTTTTGTAAGTGTAGTTACATCAAATCTCTTTCGTTCTTTCAAAAATTATATTTTACATCTTAAATTAATTTAAATTTTAAACTAAAACAAAATAAACCAAAATACCTCATATATATAATATATAAAAAAACACCAACAAATGATAAATTAGAATTTATCTCTTCAATTTTGACTCTTCTCTCTTCAAAATTCCTAACACGTTTTCAATCTACAATCACATGACATTCACATCATGGTAGTATAAGCCCCTAACTTGCAATCAGTATAAAGAGATGTCCTTGCCTGGAATTCGGACTCCATGCCTCTGAGATCCCTCCCTTTCCCGACTCAGAATGCTAATTGAAATCAAACAGAAAAAAACTTCTAAAATTGATTTCAAAACCCTTTTTCCCATCAAAAGCTTAAAAAATTGCTTGATTGATTTGCTTATTGTGATATTCTCTAGGAATGAGGATAGGAAGAATTGTTGGGTTTGATCTACTCGGTTTCCCGAAACATATATACGCAACAGAAATAATAAATTTAAAATCTTTTCGGGAGTCTTAAAATCTTGTTAGATAAATTTAGAGTTTTTTTAGGGTTTATACTAAGATTAAATAAAGATCAGATGTTCTTTTTGGCTTTGAATACTTTCTTCAAGGTTGGGTTGTCGCAAACTATAAGTAGTCTAAGTATCCAGCTTCTAATCCACACAAATCACCAGTGAGAAATATCTTAAACCCTTTTAGGAGAGAGAGATTGCAATATCTTTAAGTGTTAGCTCTTTTCTTTTGTATTTTTAAGATGTTTTGTACTATATTGTATATTACTCGGAAAACAAGAGGCATATCATTCTATTTAGAAGGAAACTTGAAAACCCTATAAATAGCAAAATATCAATTTGCCCCTTGAATGATATCACATATATTATTTTAGGATAATTTTAGAAATTTATTAAATCAAGTCCTTGATTTTTTTCAAGTCTAGAATTGTAATTCCATGTATAAATTACATTTTAGTCCTCAATTTCTAAAATTTATTTACAATCAAGTCACATTTAATTAATCATCCCATTTTAATTTCTGACAAATGGTTCCTATATGTGACCCATTAAGTTCCCTAATAATTTGTTCCAAATATAAATTATAATCTTAAATAAAATAGCATAAACAAATTAATATATTATCAATTCAATAAATGATTGATTTATATTTGAAGATCAAGTACAATGTCTAGTAACATGTCATGATCCTTTAAATATTAGGAAAATCATAAGTGGTTTGACTTAATTTTTCTGCGAATAGTTTTTAGTGTAATTATTATCCCTTCATCAACAATGGTTCGATTTAAATATTATAGCATGAAATCTGTCTACTTTTTCAAGTCATTTTATTTTTAACACCATAATCTTGATTCTTTAAATAAGCTTTGAAACTTTTTTCAAATTTCATTCCATCTTGAATAAGGTTTTACAATCAATACTATTTGAGAATATGTGAAACATTTTTTCTAATTCATCTAGGGTGATAAATCATCTCTTGTTCACTCAAATACCTTCATATTATTTGTGTTATAACCAATATTTGCCTGTTTTCCACCATTGATTAGAACAATGTGTGGTAGGATCAAAATATAGCATTTTGTATATAAGATAACTTAATAATCTCAAGTCTAAGGATCATTTACACAATCGTCATATGAGTCTTCCCATAGACACATGTGATATCTCCACATGAAATTCTCATGTGAGTCATTTCAGTGTATATGTCATCTGAAAAGTACATATATATTATTTATAGGTATCTATCATACCTCGGTTTATGAAAACAATTCCTTCATTTCATAAAAGAAAGAACATAATATGTATTAGTCTCAAGAGTTCTAATTAATGTTCATTCTTAATAGATCATTGACCATGAAAATTTAAAAACAATGCTTTCATGTAATAAAAATCTCATAATTATCAACTGTATAATTTCATTTGCAAAGCATTTTTGTCCTTAGAACTTTATCTTTACTCTAGATTCACTAATAAAATATTTTCTTAAAGATAATATGTGATAAATTCATCTTAGCTTTAAGAAAGATAGAATCACTTTTTTTCTTAAGGTCAATCGTTGAAATATACAACCAATAATACTAGCTAGAATGATTAAAATAAAATAATATTTGTAAAGGAAGGAAACCCTTAATAATCAACCTCAATTCTAACAGTATATTTGTTTGGTAGTACAAGAAAAGTTAGTAATTTTTAATTTAGAATTACAGGCACAACTACCAGTTTTATTATAATACAAGATGGTAAGCCCGCGCGCTGTCCCGGGTTTATAAAACAAATGTACTTGGTAGTGTTATAATTGTGAACCAACGCTAAATAAGTAATAGAAACTAAAGATATGATGGAGCCAATATTTCATGACGGAAAAAAAGTTGTGTTGGGATTAAAAACTTAGAGACTTAATTTGTAGCAATCCACAATGTTTTGTGAGGAAAGATACAGTGTTTTCGCCACATGATTTAGTTTTTCTGTTAATAAAAAGCAAAAAATAACTACAAAGCTAAATTCTCTACCAACTTAATATTAAAAAAAATCGACAAAGATAATTTTGGAAGGAAAAAAACCCATGAGGAAAAACGTTGTAGTAATTGACAATGTTTTGTGATGAAAACTATAGTGCTTTCCCCAATAAAATTGACAAAAATAATTTTAGAAAAAATCATAAAAAACCCATTTAGAGAAATATTATAGCAATCCACAGTGTTTTGTGAGGAAAACAACGCTTTCCCCATATGATTTAGTTTTATTGTAATTATAATTCTTAATCAACTCAATATTAAAAATAAAATCGACAAAGATCTTTTTTTAAAAAATCATTAAAAAAATCACGTGGGAAAACATTACAGCAATTCATAGTATTTTAAAGAAAAAAATTACAAAGCTAAATTCTTAATCAGCTCATTATTAAAAAAATAAAATCGACAAAGACAATTTTAGGAAAAACAATATAACAAAACAACAGGAAAAAAAACCATGTTGGAAACATTGTAGCAATTTATAGTGTTTTGTGATGAAAGCTATAGTGTTTCCCCACATGATTTAGCCTTATTTGTAATGACTTATAATTATAATTCTCAACCAACTCAATATTAAAAAAATAAAATTGATAAAAACAAATTTGAAAAAATCATAAGAAAAAAAAAAACCATGTGAAGAGACACTGTAGCAATCCACAATGTTTTGTGAGGAAAGCTACAGTGCTTTCCCCACATGATTAAGCCTTATTACAAAGTTCAATTCTAACCAGCTCAATATTAAAAAAAAAATCAACAAAGATAATTTTGGAAAAAAAAATTTACAAAAAAAGAAAACACAAAAGAAACTGGAAAAAAATCATGTTAGAAAAAACTATATCAATCCATAGTGTTTTGTGAGAAAAGTTACTATACTTGTAATTGTAATTCTTAACCAACTTAATATTTTAAAAATAAAATTGACAGATAATTTTAGAAAAAAAAACATATAAAAACAAAAAAAAACAACGTGGGGAAAAACATTGTAGCAATCCACAATAATTTGCGAGGAAAGCTACAGTGTTTTCCTCACATATTGTAACTGTAATTATTTACCAGCTCAATATTAAAAAATAAAATAAAAAAAGATAGTTTTGGAGAAAATCATAAAAAACAAAAAAAACATGTGGAGAAACACTGTAGCAATCAACAATGTTTAAAAGAAAAAAATTACAAAACTAAATTCTCAATTAGCTCAATATTAAAAAATAAAACCGACAAATATAATTTTGAAAAATAAAAAAATAAAATAGAAAAACCATGTGGGAAAACACCGTAGCAATCCATAATATTTTAAAGGAAAAAAATTACAAAACGAAATTTTTAACTAGCTCAATATTAAATAGGTAAAATTGACAAAGATAATTTTAGGGGGGGAAACAAAAAGAAAAAAAAAAAAGGGAAAGAACTTTAGGGGAAAAAAAAGAAAGGAAAGGAAAGTAATACACTGAGAGTGAAAAAAAAAGAGCAAAAAAAAAGTAATATACTGTGGATTACTATTGTAATCCACATTGCAATAAGTGTAGGTGAATAGTGTTTCCTCCACACACTTTAGCTTTATGTATAATTAGAGCTTTAAAATCATTTGCTATAAAAACAATACACAAACAAATCTCAGATGGCTTTAAAAAATGGCTTTGTTCCACTCCTAGCAACCATCCTTTTGTTACTACTAGTTATTTGATTTGCGTTCTGAGATTAAAAATTTTTTTTATCAAAAAAACTATATATATAGGCTTTTTTAACGTGTTTTTATAAATAAAAAAATTCTAAATACAAATAAAAAGGTTTATGTATACATGTAATCAAATAAATTGAGAACTATATGTGTTAATAAATGAAAAAAATAATTAACAATAAGTAAAAATAAAACTAAAAAATCAAAAGACATATATAGATTAAGATATTTAATCTTATAAGATGAAACATTTACTTGGTTTTGTTTGCTGAATTTCTTTATTAAAGTAAATTTAATATTCAATCAATCGATAAGACAAACAACAAAACCTTTGTTGTCTTCCTTGTAGGATTAGAAAACTTTCCAAGATAAGCTAATCAATATATCATTACATATCATCGGCTCTTCTTTATTAGTATAGCTAGAATAAATAAGGAATCTTTGTAAGAAAAGAATTTTAAAATATTAATGAATCTTTGACACACTTGAAAATTATGTTGCAGCCTATTAAAAATCCTTGTAGAAATAGAAAATTCTTAAAACAAGTTGACACATCCTTGAAGGAAAAGGATTATTGTCAAATAAAAATTTCACAAGTCAAAATAAAATAAATAACAAAATTCACATAACATCTTTTAACATATATTTTAAGACTTTCTAGAATCCCGATTCACCTAAAATTTTACTCGGACGTGTAATTTTCTCTTGGTAGGTAACTTGGATATTGATGGCTTTTGCAATTTTCCAATAATTCTATGAATGATTGAGAGTTTTTTCTTTTCCAATTCGATTGAGAATTTAATAAACGTGTTGGTTGCAGATGCTTGATCTCGTCTGCTACCAACACGTTTATTAAATTCGCAGCAAGATGGCAGCCAAGCCATTGGTCCACAAGTCATACGGCTTCCCTGACCTCCAATTTTTATTCCTTTTCTTCTTCGATCGATATCTCAAATGTTCTTTCAAAATCTGTGGTCTCCGGAAATGCTTGGGACAGCCAAGATTATCTAAACTGTCCTGAGAATTTAACAGACCAAGCCAACCCTGGGGTCCATTACTTTTATATAGATTGTCTAAGACAATTATATATATATATATATATATATATATATATATATATATATATATATAAAAGAAATGGAGAAAAACATCTTACATCAGAATAAAACAAATCAAAGTAAATTAAGAAGGTGGATTCATAATCAATTAAATATTGAAAGAAAAAATTAAAAAAATATTAAATTAAAAAAGAGCAAAAAAAAAACCTACTTAGATTATGAAACCGGAATAACCCTATAAAAAAATGACAAAATTTTCAATAAAAAAAAGGGCCTAAAAATGCAAATAGGGTCAATCTGGGTCAACTAACCAAACCCGCGACTTGGGTAATGAAATCAAGATAACCCCATAGAAAGTAAATAAAAAAATTACAAATCTTAATTTTCAACCAATCCAATGTTGAAAGATGAAATAAAAAAATTAATTAGAAAAAATAGCCAGAAAAAATTACCCGAATTAACCTATTAAACTCGTGATCTATGTTGTCATAATCCATTTTTAGGTTCTTCCAAATTACATTTTCTTTTATTTTTTTTAAAAAAACAGTCAAATAGTGCCGTTTTGAACGGCACTATTCTCCTTCTTCCCTGCACATGCAGAGGCAGCGAAGAAGAAGATTTTAAATCTCCTTTTCCCGCTTAACATCTCCTTCTCTACCACCTCCACTTACCCAAGAAACCCGGCACTACCCATACCCCACCATACCCTGCCACCATGACGAAGGAAGAGGAAGGCCATGCCCTGCAGCGGCTACACAGGAGCCATCCCACACCACCATGCCTTGCACTTGGACAAGGTATGGTGAACCTCTCCCCCGGCTGCCTATAAATATAGGGGAAAGGAAGAAGAGTGGAGAGGATTTTTTTTTTTTTAGAGAAAAGAGGGAAGCAAGCTGCAGAAACAAAAAAAAACAGAGAGAAAGCGAAAACAGACGTGGGGAGGAAAAACAGAGACTACGGTCTCTACACAGAGAAGAAGAAGAACCGTCCTCACCCCCTTGGGCACCACCACTGTTTCTTCTTCTCCACCGCCACCAGCAGCACCGGGAGCAACCGCCAGCAGAACCAGGGAAAGAGAGAGTGGGATTGGTGCTGGCGAGAGAAGAAAGGTGAAAAGAACAGAATACAGGGGATGAAAAAAAAACAGATAATAGAGAGAAGAACAGTAACCTCTCTCTCCGGCGCCTCTCTCTTCGTCGTCTAGAATCATCGGCCCCCGCGCCATTCTTCCTCTTGGCCGTCACTAACTGCACCGCTCGAGACCACCGCAGAGAGGGAAGCATATTGTTGACAGAACAAATGAAAAACAGAGGAAGAAGAAGCAGCGAAGCAGAGGAGAGAAGAAGAAGAACCATCGTCTGCCATCACAGCCGTCCACCGCGACAACAGCGCCATCGCGACCAGCATCGCGAGCCACCAGCGCTACCCGGTCAGTTTCCTTCTCTTGCTTCTTCTCCGGTCGCTCTCCACTGTTCTGCGTGAATAGTGGAGAGTGAATTAATTCACTCTCCACTGTTCACTGGCCGGACAAAATGAGTGGGCTAGGTTCGGCCCAGTCCAAAAAAAATTCAAAAAAAAATTTTAAGAAAAAATTATGATTTCCCCGCGTATTTTTTTTACTAAATTTTGCTTAATATTGGTTTGTATTTTTATATCGTAAAAATACAAATCTGGTATTAAAATACCCAGTTTTCGTCAAAACTTAAAAAAATATTTTTGTTTTCATGTATATGGCCAAGTCTCAAAAACAATTACATCATATTTTCATACAACAAAGAAAACTTCAAAAACAAATATATTTTAGCATGCATTTTGGCTTTAATAACCAGTTTATTAAAGTCACGAGAACTCGGCCAATATTTCAAAAAAAATATTTTGTTTTGTTTTAATGTCTGAGATTATGAATTTATACATAAAATATATTCCCGATATTAAAAAAGTAGTTTTTTTATAGACATTAGAACGGTTAGGTTTTACCCCATAAGATAAGAACCTTCTTACTAAGGAGGACTTTTCTTGAACCATAAAAGGACCGACATGATAAGACCTTAGATTTTTTATCAGACAATAAAACAATGCAGCTTACCTTAGGTAGGGCGTATTTGAGGTGCTAATACTTTCCCTTTACAGAACCAGTCTCTGTACCCGATCTCTGAGACCAGTTAGGGTTCCTAATGACCAAAATACTAGGTGGCGACTCCCATTCCATTTTTTCCACTAATAAAAGACAAGAATTCCTTGTCTTTTCATATTTGCCAAGATAGACATACCACACCTGATAAGGGTGGTGGGTGATCGCCGCGACGCCGTATACGTGCGACATAATGACGACTCCACTAGGGACCTTGTGGACTAAGCTTTGTTTTTGTCTGATCATCGTGTTTTATTGTTTGCTTTTATGTTATTGTTAATTTTCATTCTCATTTGCTCATACGCTTTAATTTTATACATATTTGTTCATGCATTGTATAAAATTATTTCATGCATCATTCACATTTGAGGGGAATTATACTTAAAAAAATTTAGGTTAAGTGGGGGACTAGTAGTTTACCTTACAACTTTTAGTCAAGGTTTAAGTTTGTGTAAACCCCAACTCTTCGCTGAGTGCTTAGACTGGTAATGATTGGTGCACATGCCATCCCATTATCTACTGAGCCCCCATATTGCCTTTATGAGGGTAATCACTGGGACAGTAAGAGACCTTTTTTGAGACCAGGTAGAAAGCCACCCGTCATGTAATGGCCCAAACCTATCCTTAGAGTATGAACTCCCTAATACACATGTACATATATTTGTATCGTACACATACATCCATTCATTGTAAATAACATACATACATGCATCAGGTTGAAATATAGGTCCCCAAAGAATCTACAACACCCGACTTCGAGCGAGAAATATGGAAGATGAAAAGCGCGCTCACCGTGACGCCTATTTTCAAGAAGAGTTAGAGTCTCTGAACAAAAGTTTGACTCGCCTCTAGCTTACTCGAGCAAATACTTAGAAATAACTCTAGTAAAGTTTCTTCCAACTGACCTATCATCTTTATTGAAACCCGAAGAAATTGGGGGGCAAATATGGTCAAGAGCCTCAACATAATCCGAAGGGGAATTGCACCACCATTGCAGAATGAAGCCTGTTCTTGTTCTGCCAAAAAATAACTACCTCTGTTCGATCATGCCTGCAAAACTTCTTGATTTTTTGTTTCAACTTGTTCCAATTTTTGTTGGTAATTTGGCTTAAAATGCCACAAGATTTTCTCTGTCAAATGAGTCTTTCTTATTAATAAGATCATGTGTTTTCCTATGTTCAAGACATGCCTTCATTTTTCTTGTTGTTTCATGCAAATAACACACTGAGTCAATTTTTACTTATGAAACCACTGGTGTTTTCCCTTTTCTTCCCAAAACAAATGCATGATCTCACATGTTCACAAGGATTTTTGGGAATTCAAATTTTAGTACAAAACAGAAATCATATTGGTGTTTGTTTAAATAAACAAGTTCTGGAAATTCAAGTGATTCCTTAGAAAGGTAATCATACACCTAAAAAACCTGGAATAAAAGAAAAGGAAAAAAAACAACACAAAAAACCCATTAAATGACTCAAAAGCTGAGTTTTTAATGAGAAATCACTTTGCATACTCGCATAAAAGCAAGGCTTACCAATCCTTAATGCCTGCATTTGAGATGAAAAAAGGTCATCTTTGATAATCCTTTCATAAAGCTAAAACTATATCCTTTGTAGTCCTCTTTTGAGCCTAGTAGTTTTTTGGAAATAATCTTGGTTAGGATCACACCCCACACTGGGGGCAAGTGCGAGAGATATAGCAAGTAAGCAAAAAAAAAAAAACCTTAATGATTGAAAGTGCCTAAGCAACACTAGGGGGCATAAAAGAAAATTCTCAATCATTAAAGGTGCCCAAACAAAACTGGGGGCATGAAGAAAAATCCAAAAGATCTGAGCTTCAAAAAAATAACTGAAATGATGATGCTCGATCAAGTAAGGAATGAAGAGAAAGAGCCCAAGCCCAACACTAGGGGGCACGATAGACCATTTCAAAAATAAATTCAAATGACAAAAGGTTAAGAAACAAGCACAAGTGATCTTTAGTCTTGAAATCCTTTAAACACCTTTTGAGCTTGCAAATATCCTATTCTTCATAACCAATAGCCCAAGCCTACATTACGTGCCTAATCAAGCCATTTCTGATCAAAGGCAAGCAATCTAGATAGGTAGGCAGTGTTTTCTCATGCAAACCAAGTCATTATTCATGCAAATAAAATCAATGCTTTGAACACTGGTTCTTTGAAACCCTCAAATTAAATCTGAAACCTTTTTTACCAACCAAATGTCACTTCATATTTTTCACCAAAATCAAAACAAAAAGTTTTCATCACTTCTGAAAACCTCTCCATAGGAATCACTTGAATTTCTTCAAAAAAGTTTGCTTTGACTCGATGTCAAAATGATTTTTATGTCTGGAATAGTTATGAAATTCCAAAAATTCTGCATGAAAACAACTCCTTGTCAAACCTTCCTTCACATAACCTCATCCCTAAACCCGATTTGAATACTTGGGGGCATGATCAAGCTGTGGGGCAATTAAAAAATGCATGGTAGGGCTAGATCCATGATTCCCTTTCTAAAAATAAAAAAAAAAATGCTGGGCAAAATTGGAAACCCTTGAGATAAAAGGCGGAGGACAAAGAAGTATGATGATACCAAGCCCTTCCTAGAGGTCAAGATCACAAGATATGACTCAAGTAAGTAAGAGCGAAGAAGTCATTGAAGTGTACTGTCAACACTCCAACTTTTGAGAAAAGAAAGGCACCATAAAGAAATGGGGACCTATATTTCTTAGTTAAGTATACATGCATATTGATCATAATGCATTGTTTTCAACATTGTCAGATCGGTGTTTCATCATCACCTTTTGGGTAGTGCATTTTCTAACCCTACCTTATTTCGAGTGCGCCTTTGTGCCTTCACTCCTTTTGAGTGTGCCTTTTGAGCCCTCACTTCTTTTGTAGTGCGTTTTCTAACCTTACCTCATTTCGAGTACGCCTTTGTGTCCTCACTTCTCAAGTAGCGCATTTTCTAACCCCACCTCATTTTGAGTGCGCCTTCGAGCCACCATCTCTGGGGTATTGCGTTTTCTAACCCTGCCTCATTTTGAGTGCGCCTTTGAGCCTTAACTTCTCAAGTAGTGCGTTTTTTAACCTTACCTCCTTTAGAGAGCGCCTTTGAGCCTTCGCCAACTTTTTTTTGGGTAGGTCACCCATTACAACGTGACCAATTCTCCATGTTTTTATCTGGGTAGGTTACTAATTATAATGAGGCCATTCTTCCACTTGAGTAGGTCACCCATTACAATGAGACCACTCTTTCCTTTTTCCTTGGGTAGGTCACCCATTACAGTGAGACCAACATTTTGCTGGATAGGTCACCCATTACAATGCGACCAAATTCTCCATGTTTTTTTTTTATTTTGGTAGGTCACCCATTACAATGAGACCATTCTTCTGCTTGGGTAGGTCACCCATTACAATGAGACTACTCTTTTTTTTTGTTCCACTTGGGCAGGTCGCCTATAAAAAATAGACCAGTGTGAGCGTGAGTGGGCAGGTCGCCCGTGAAAAAAGACCAGTGTGAGTGTGTGAGTTAAAAAAGTTAACGCTGGTTGATATTTTTTTCTTGCAGCTTATTTTTTTTATTTTATCTTTTGACATTATTTTTTTTATAAAAAAATTAGCTTTGTAGTTTTCTTTAATTTCGTTTCTGTCAAGTTCTCTTTATTTTATGGCATTGATCACGGGTTTTACTAGTTAATTTAAAGTGGCTTACCCCTTATTGCCTAGTTTATTTATCTATCATGTTACCTTGGGTTGACCCGTTGTTTTTTGTCCAATTTTATCCAATTTTACTTCCAAAGGTTTTTTTAAAAAAAGTTGCAATGTCATTTAAAAAAAAAGTTTTTTTTTAAAGTGAGGTTTATCAAGTGTGTGTTAGATGTAATTTTTTTTAAAATATATATATTTTAAAATATATTAAGATAAATATTTTGAGATTATTTTTTATTTTTTATATCAATACATTAAAATTATAAAAAAAAACACTAAAAAAACATTCATAATTTCATAAAATATATGTAATTTTGAAACACAATGACAGAAAAGAGAAGAACCGTTGGTGGGCCACACTTTTTTTTTTTATTATTATTAATAAATAAAGTGATATGGGAAATTGAGTATTATTATTATTTTGGCTGATGAGATATGAACTAAAATTCGAAAACCCATGCAAGGAAATCAAATCCAAGTGGTTGCTCTTAAACACAGGGAGACAGACAGACATCTAAATTTAGCTCTCGAAGGTCAAACTCTCTCTCTAAACCCATCACAATAAACACACGGTTTTGACTCTTAAATACCCTTAATTACTTTCTTAAACTTATTCATTATTTTTCACAATAAATAAATAAATAAAATCTCACCTTCCAACCAATCAACAAAAGAGAAAAAAGGAAATAAGGACAAAAACACAGGCACAGAACAAACCCCGTTTTCTCTCTCCTTTCTCCTTCTCTTTGTTTCATTTTCTCCGTCTCTTTCTTGATCCATGCCAGAAGGAGAAAATAATATTAATAATAATAATAATAATAAAAAGAAAACCATTAAAGATATATCGATTAACCATTGAATTCTTGAATCTTTCTTGCTTGGATGCTTAGATATAGAAGCCCATTTTATCATTATCGTTGTTCTTAAATCTCCAATGCGGTCTTTGAGAAGACCACAAACAAGGGAAGGACAAAGAGGCAAATATCATAACAGGAAAACCCAGATAGGAAATCTTATCTGTGAAGAGGAAATTATTAAAGATAGCTGTGGATCTGATGGTGGGTGGGGTATTACTGGGAGGGAAGGAGGTAGAATTTGTTGCTTTTGTGTTTGCCGCAGCTAGGTTTGTAGTGGTGGGGCTGCATAGGAAAGGAATATGCAGCTTCACATCTCTCCTAGCATGAGAAGCATCACTATATCTTCGAGCGGCAACAATGGATTTATTGACTCAATGAAGATCAAAGTCGCAGCTCGCCATATCTCTTATCGAACCCTTTTTCATACTATACTCATTCTTGCTTTCTTGTTACCTTTTGTATTCATTCTTACTGCTCTGGTTACGCTTGAAGGAGTCAATAAGTGCTCCTCATTTGGTGAGTTTGGTTGGTTATTTATTTTTATTTTTTTAATTTCTTTTCAAGGTTTTCTGACGTGTTTAAATATTTAGTTTTGTGGTTATTTTGATTGTGATTGTTGCTTGACGAGGTGTATGGATCATTATTCGATTTGGGTTGGGATTGCTTTCTAATTTCATGATTTTCTCATTTTCTGTATGTATGCATTTGGTCGTGGTTGTTCTGGTGTGTTTGGATCCTGATTTGATCTGGGGTAAGGTTGTTTTTCACATGTAATGCATTTGTGTCTTTTTGTGTCATCCGGTGCGTATATATACATGAATGTGCCTCATGTCTGGTATGAGCATTTGATGATTGATAATTTCAATTTGTTTACATCTTTTTTCTGCAATCCTAATACCGCGTACTTTCAATTTGTTTAATCATTTACATGAGCAGAAAGTACACGGTATTGCCGGAAAAAGATGTAAAGAAATTGAAATTATCAATCATCAAATGTTCGTACCATACATAAGGCACACTCGTATGTATAATTGTATTCATTTGATTATGATTTTCGCATTTGTAATTGAGATTGAGGATGATGGATCTTGTTCTGATTCAGTAGCATGTTATATTTGTTGCCATAGTAACTTCTTAAGCTGATTATATTTCATTCGATTAACTTAGCTTTGGACTTCTTGATTAAGCATGGTTAATTCCTGGATTCTTCCATTTTCATTCGTTTTTCACCCATGTTTGCACATTTGTTTTAACCAATTAGGCTTTGCACTTGTAAATTGATAGGGGATAGGTTTCAAATTCATTAATTTATGAATTCTGGGAGATTATATTTTGATTACTATTTATGATAAATATGAGCTAAATGAAGATTTGATGGACTTTTGCACGTGAATTTTGATTATTATTGCAGATTACAATCTGGATGAAGAATGAGTTTTAGTCCATGCATGCCAATATCATATAAAATAGAATTTGATTACTTGGTAGATTCAAAACTAGATTAATAGCAATTTGCTGATACTTTAAACAGATAAAGACTTCTTAATCACAATTTGTGGTGGTTCAAAAAAGAAAAAATCACAATTTATTTATTTATTTATTTTGTTCTCCTGGCTATTTCATTTTCTTTTTAATCCCCCTTATACTGTGAATTTTGTTCACCAGTGTTTCTAATTCAAATTATTTAAATGTTACAGAGCAGTCTGGATCTGCTTGTAGCGTGTCTACACTCTATTATGTCCTGGGATCTGGATCTAGGATTTCCTTCCATGATGATGTTTCTGTGTTTGTGCTGGATACTTGATTCTTGTTCTTACTTTGCTATTTTTCTACAGATTGTTTAGGTAGGCGGTTAGGACCAAGGCTTCTTGGAAGAGTAGATGATTCAGGGGTAAGTAAGCTTTTTCCTTCATCCTTCACAGTTTCAGATTAAGTATATTACCTGCTCTCCTACTTTTGGATAATTTTGTTAATGGTTATTACAAATTGAATACTTATGCCTGTGGTGATGATGCAACAGAGGCTTGTTAAAGACTTTTACAAGATACTCAATCAAGTAAAAAATGAGGAAATCCCAGATGGTGTAAAGCTTCCGGCTTCTTTTAATCACCTTGTTTCTGAAATGAAGAACAATCAGTATGATGCAAGGACATTTGCGTTCATGTTGAGGGCTATGGTATGTGTCAAGTTATTCAAACATGGACATAATTACTTTCAGATTTGGTTCATTTCCTTATTCTTAATTTCTTGGAGGAGAGCAGGGTTGACTAATATGTATTAGTTTCATGGCTCTGGACTTGTTTCTGCTCCTTTAATCTTGTTCTAAACTAGTTATATCCCTGAATGAGGGCTGTTAGACAGGAATTAGATTTTAACTTTCTTGGTTCTTGTTTTTGTTTTCTGTTAAATGGAAATCTTAACATTTGGAAATTTTTGAAGTGGAGAAATATATGATATTTGGGTGACGCCTCTAATAGTAATTGTTTCTATTTTTGGTTCACCAGCGAAAGAAAGAAAGAAAAGGGATTCTAAAGCGAGGGGATTGGGTAATAGATGATACTTGAAATTTTGCCCATGAGTATTCTATCAAGTAATGATTTGCCAGAAGTGTTCTCTGCATGCTATGAACTATTGCTATTAAATTATTGCATGATAAAATTTTATAGACAACTAAAGAGAAGATTTAAGAGAATTAGAACTATTGCTATTCAATTAGTGCGTGCTAGAAAATAATTTGTCAGTTTCATTCATCAATACTTTGTTAGAACTAAAATGCTAATTCAATCTATGCTCAAATAAATTATCTGACCCAATCTCCCAATCATTGAAGATTATTCTAAACCTAAAAAATTACATTGGATGATGGACTTCAAGTTGTTATATGTTTATGCTGTACCGTCTGATCTCTTCATTTATATAGATCACTAATTCGAGCTTCAAACTTATCCTTTTTGCTTTTCTAATTGACTATTTTCTTTGACCTTGTAATAAATGAGGTGGCCATAATTTTGAGACCTTTCATGCCACGTCTGACACTTCTTTTATATCAACTATACTTGTTGCTTATTTTATAACTGACTTTCTCTTGGTGAGCATCTGATTTTGAGTTTTGATTTATTGCTTGCTTGGCATACTGGTAGGGTTGTCACAGGATGTGTCCACAGGACCTCTTTACATTTCTATTCTCTAGGTCGTACTATTGTAATAATTCTAGCATGTTTGGGATGCTATAATTATTTTTGGTCTTTCAGAGGCAAAAGATGGGGCAGTTTTCACATGGTTTGGTAGTACATTGGCTAATGTCATGAATCGCGGTGTTGTACAATTTGCTGACTGTGGAGATACCATCAATTGTTTCTTAATGATGTGCTCTAATAATTATTTTGCAGCCTCCTTTTCTGGTCGTGGCCCCTTTCCCGGAGGAAACTCCTTACCTCATGTTCTTTCTCTGCTATTCTTGTGTGTGTGTTTATATATACATATATATTATATATTAAATTAAGTTATTTCTTGGGAAAACATGCTATTGATATGACTTTTTCATTATTCAAAAATAAATTGAATTATTGTACTCAACTATGATGGAGCTGGAATGCTGCAGTCATGGGACTACTACTGTTGTATGTTAAGTTTAGATATTTTAACTGCAACATGTTCATGATACTTTGTCTCATTGAAGTGGATGTAAAATTTGTATATACTTTCTTTTGTTATGTCATGATCGATCCATCAACTTCATTTTCATTTAGTCTCTTTTCTTATTATCCTATGTCAACATTTATGCATAAATGCATGTTAGAGAGTGCAGTTACCCATGCTCCTCCAAGAGAAAATAAGAAACAAAAATCTGATGGAATGTTAAGAAAATATTTTTAACTGATGTCATTCTTTTATTATCTTTCACAGATGGAAAAATTGGAAAGAGAAATTAGGGAATCTAAATTTGCAGAGCTGATGAACAAACACTTTGCTGCAAGTTCCATCCCCAAAAGCATCCACTGTCTCTCTCTACGTCTGACTGATGAATATTCTTCTAATGCTCATGCACGTACACAGTTGCCTTCTCCAGAGTTCCTTCCTTTGCTCTCTGACAACTCGTATCACCACTTTGTCCTCTCAACTGATAACATTTTGGCTGCCTCAGTTGTTGTCACTTCTACTGTCCAGTCATCTCTAAAGCCTGACAGGATAGTTTTTCACATCATCACTGACAAGAAAACCTATGCGGGTATGCATTCATGGTTTGCACTAAACCCAGCCTCCCCTGCTATTGTTGAAGTGAAGGGTGTTCACCAGTTTGACTGGTTAACAAGAGAGAATGTTCCAGTGCTTGAAGCTGTGGAGAATCATAATGGTATCAGGGATTATTACCATGGGAATCATATTGCAGGGGCAAATCTTAGTGATACAACACCTCGGAGATTTGCTTCTAAATTGCAGGCTAGAAGTCCGAAGTATATATCGTTACTTAACCATCTTCGGATATACATACCCGAGGTAATCTCATATGAAGTTTATCTTTTCTGTTGTCTTACTAGGAGACTAATGAATTATGATGTGTATGGTTTATTATAGAAGAACTAGGGAACTGAAGATGTTAAAGGATAAAAAAAAGCAAGCGAACAAACTCTAATTCATGAGGCATTGTTGTTGAGGGATTAATTCATCTTCTCAAAGGTAGAAACTCACCTGATCTCACTGGAAATTATAGTTCTTCACCAGCCAAACAAAGTCAGGATCTAACTTTAGTAGATTTACAAGTATCTGGGATTGTTGATAACATTCATTGATTTGTATTGGGAGAGCCCTATGAATTACTGAAGTTTCCAAAATTTTTAACATATTGAAATATGAATTAAGTGTGATACTTACAAATTGAACAAGCAAGATGCATATGAATAACAAATGATGTGTTACAGGAAGTTAGGCAATTTTTTCAGAAAAAAGAAATAGCAGTTTGATGATCCAATGCATGTGGAATGGTAACAAAAATTTCTTCATTGTTTTTGTTGCTAACTTTAGCATTAATTTTTCCCTCCTATGAACTAGTGTATCATAGTCCAACCTTTGAGGTTGGCCAAAGTTTTTGTATTTTTGTTTTCTTCATCTGTTGCCCCAAAATCTTCTTGCTGATTGGTTTTGTTGAACAGCTCTTTCCAAACCTCGACAAGGTGGTGTTTTTAGATGATGATGTTGTAATTCAGCATGATTTGTCTCCACTTTGGGAAATTGACCTTCAGGGAAAGGTCAATGGAGCCGTAGAAACTTGTAAAGGTGAAGATGAGTGGGTAATGTCCAAGCATCTCAAGAACTACTTCAATTTTTCACATCCCCTCATAGCAAAGAATTTGGACCCTGATGAATGTGCTTGGGCTTATGGAATGAATATATTTGATCTCCATGCATGGAGGAACACGAATATAAGAGAAACCTACCATTCCTGGATGAAAGAGGTAAGCCCTACACTATTTAGTTTCTTGCTTATCCTAATAATTTTGTTGTTCCTTCTTCTGGCATCCACCTTTTCTTGGTCTAATAAAATAACAGGATAGTGTTAATGTCTCTAAAATTTTCACTTACACGTTCATGTTGTTGTATTTGCCATCTTATGTGGTAAGTGACTCTTTGAACATGCTAAAACATAACTTTGATTCTCAAAAAAATAAAAATAATAAATAACAAATAAACTCCTATCTGAAGAATCACTGCACTAAACAAGCGTTGCTAGCTCCAGCATTACTCTTTGAAAAAAAAAAAAAAATCCTATATGAGTAGCACTGTGTCAGTAAACAACATTCATCATCATCTTTTTTCATTTATGAAGTACGACTTTTGCTTGGGCGCGGGCTTCTGATTGTGTGTGCTTACAAGGACTGGGTACACAAGAAGTGATATTGTTGGTTCTATACACTCTTAATTAATTTGCAAGCACATCACTTGGTTGTTTCTCCCTCACACTTTTCCCGTATGTTCTAGTTGATAGTTTCATATTTGTTGATTGCCAGAATATTAATCAAACATTCAACTTCACCATGGATCTAAATTTTGATCAGTATCAAACACAGCAAATACTGATATTTTGTACAGGTTATTCCTGTATGCACCGGATGTTGGTGAGGTTGCTTGCGCTTATAATGACTTGGATCTAACTGTTGGCAAATAAGGGATGCCTTGCCACCATTTTTCTCAGATTCTGGGTTATTTTGTGCAGAACCTGAAGTCAAACCTGACGATGTGGAAACTTGGAACCCTACCACCATCTTTGATTGCCTTTAAAGGTCATGTTCATCCAATTGATCCATTCTGGCATATGCTTGGACTGGGATATCAGAATAATACAAATATCGAGAGTGTAAAGAAGGCTGCAGTTATTCACTACAATGGTCAGTCTAAACCTTGGCTGGAAATTGGCTTTGAGCATCTACGACCATTTTGGACCAAGTATGTGAATTACTCTAATGATTTTATAAGGAACTGCCACATCCTGGATTCAGTTTGATTAACCATAGGGGCTAGAGCTATTATTGGAATGGAAAAAACAAGTGATTCCAGGTGCCATGTAAGTTTTTTCATGATTGAGAATTTTCTCAAGGTCTACTTGAGAAGGCAAGTAGAAATTCATACAGAAGGGGGCAGAGTTTCAGGTCTGAATTCACTGTCATACCTCGTACCTTTGCAGAAAATGGCTGCATCACCAGCACGGGCATGGGATTCTTTCTTTCAATCTTTAACATAGCAACCCATCATTTTTTTTCTTGGTTGAAAAATGGATACTATCAGTGGGCTTCCTGCAGAGAGTCTATCTAGCCTGATTTCCTGGAACATATATTAGAATAAAGCAAGATACAAATGTTAGAAAGTGCATATGCCAATGCATCATACTGCTTGGTACAGGGAAGAGGAAGGCTAGGACAGGCCTCTAGTGAGGGCTCCAGTATTGGTCTAGAAATGTTTCTTCCCTTCGTTTTTCTTCCTCTTGTTATTTTTGCTAGCACCTCTCCCTTTTTTTTCCTCGTTAATTTGATATCATCAAGGTGAGACTTAGTAGTAGGTAATGGAGATTGCTTTGTTACAGGACCTATTGAATTGGGGAACCTTTTAGGTTATATATCAGTATTTGTTATGTACGATTCATGAGAAACATTAAAATGCGCAGAAAATTCTTTTTTTTTTTTTGACCTTTTTTCTTTCTCTCTCCAGAATTCTGTGTGCTTTGGTGAACCATGTCCAGTTTCAAAGTCTTGCTCCTTGCATCCTTTCACTGTTTGTGACGTATTATGTTAACCATGATGCTAATGTGTTTTTTTCTTTTGTTGGGAAGAAATCAAGATGCTGATGTTTGGTTCCCCAAAACCTAATCCCAGATGTCATGATACTCTTTAACTAACAATTTTCAAGAAAAGAACTAGAGTACCATCCAACCTGCCAAATCATGTGGACAGGTCCATGATCAATTATGAATTATATTCTTGTGCAGAATGATTAATTTATGAGGCAGTCCATGTTTTGCATGCAGTTTCTGTCCCGTTTACTCGTCGAGAAGAAAGTTATTATGACATTGACAATACCCTTGAGAAAGATATGGTCACATAGAGACAGAAATATAATATACAATCTCTTTGGCAAACAAGAGAGATTCTTGTTGTTCGTGGGATTCCATGATGACAAGGAATCCATTTACTTGTGTTCGCTTAACTTTCTTTAAGCATCCGAAAACCGAATTTGGTAGTTCTGATCTTCCTTGTGCCTAACGCGTCCCAATTATCTTGAATGGCTCTTGGGATTTTGCTTTTCGATCATTTGTTTGAATCATTAAGCTATTAGTTGATTCTTCCCAAGTTTTAAAGGGAAGAATCTGAAAGGTTCGTTGACATCACAGATGCCTACTCCATAGAAAAAGAAGATGAATGCACACAATATAAAATGGGTTTCATCAGTTATCATCATCGAAAGAAGAAATGGAATTGTATTTGATGTTTCCATGGCTGGCTGGCTGGCTGCCTCGTTGACAGGGTCCTCGCAGACCCTTCCACGCATTGGCTGCCTTCATTTTTGACCATTGTAATAATACCGTGAATGTATCTGCTTGGCATCGACATCCCCCCAATTTTCTGGCTACATGCCTTAGGCGGTGCATAACATTTATAAACCTCCTCCTTTTCTTTTCTTTTCTTTTTCCCCCTTTAATTTCAGGTTGGAGGCATGATAAATATATACATCTATCTCCACATCTCCTTAAGATAAGTCACAAGTCTGCCACTAACCTGCCTGCCCATGCAAGCTTTAGCAGACATTAATGATTTAGTTTTAGTGCTCTGCATCAAATTTGACAACGTCCTCCTGAAGCTGCAGTTTTTTTTTCTTTTTTCTTTAAAAAATTGTGCATGTGCAAAGAAGAATGAATGAAGTCTGGTGCTGTTAATTTAGCAGTCACGCCTCTTTTTTGTTTATTTCTTTCATGCTGACTGATAGAAGAGATCAAAATAAATACAAAGGTAAAAAATATTGTTACGTTTTAGTTTTTTATTTTTTTAGTTCGAAAAATATGCAGAGTGATTAGTGAATCTTGATCATGATTGAATGGCTATGATGATGGTGCATAGATAAGTGTGACACACAATCATAAAAGAGGAATATATGGTTTCTTATTATTATTTCTTTCTTCTTTTTCTTTTTCTTTTTCTTTTTTTTGAAGAAAAAAAGCACATCGTGTGACATGTAAACCTGGGAAACAAAAGGGCTAAAAGTCTTCTCAAGTATAAAAAAGAGAGAAACCTGTCCATTTCCCTTAGTCATAGGAGAAGGCAAGGATGGAAGCACTCCTTTTTTCTTTGAAAACTTCGAAACAGCCTCCTTTCAGGGGTTTTATTTGATCCCTATTCACTATTGATACACTCACATCAGTTTTTTCTTTTTCTTCTTCTCTTTTTTATTCATGGATTTTTTTTAGCTAAAAAGAGATTGGCCCAGATCAGTTTTAGAGAAAAGTAAGCCAGCCCATCAAGGATTTTCCCTTTTGTTGAATGTTTGTTTTGCTTTTTTGATGACCCAGTTGAGGATTTGGGTTGACTTTAGTGTTTATGGGAGCATCCTCTTGGTGGTTTTTTTTTTTTCTTTTTTTATGTTGTTATGTCCATGCAAGTTATCCATATTCTTTGAGTGTTTCCTTTGATTCTGAGGATTTGTTTGAGGAAGAACTACTTAAAGTTTTTTAGGTGGTTGTGATTTGTAGAAGATTTGTTGTTAGAAATCTTGGTATGCTTATATGTACGTGTGTTTGTGATTTCTTTCTATTTGTGTGGCCTCCTGCATCATTTTGTTGCATGATAGCGTGGTTAGCTTTGCTTCTAATTTTGGATAGATTCACCTGGCTATATTTGATTGCTGGAAATCCCAGTTCAAAACTATTTCCTTAACAGTGTTTCTTTTTTGCATTACTCACCTGTTCTGCATAACATATTCATGTACTCTCTGTTTCTTTTTTCTTTTTTCTTTTTTTGATTTCGTTTTTGTTTGGCAGAGTATCCAATTCAGGATCTTGGTGAAATATTTGTCTCTGTGAGGATCCAAATCAAGAAATTTAGTGGGCTTGATTTGAGATAGAAATCAATCGAGATAAAAGGTTCAAGTAGAGGTGGGTGACTTGATTTTGAAAGACTGAATCTTTGAAGATGGCTGGGGTGCAAGATCAGTTAGAGATCAAGTTTCGATTGGCGGATGGATCGGATATTGGTCCCAAAACCTTTCCTGCTGCTACAAGTGTTGCAACCTTGAAGGAAAATATTCTTGCCCACTGGCCTAAAGGTTAGATAAACTTTCAAAGGTTTTTTTACCCCCTCAAATCTCAAATTATGATCTTTTCTCTTGACTGTTTCATTATGAAATCTGGCACAAATTGTGCTCTAGAACAGACATGTACTGATTTTGGGCTTCTATTTAAAATTCTGTGCAATTTATTCAGAAGCAACAACTTTGACAAGATGAAGTAGAACCATGCTTGTTTCCTTCTGCTTTGAATCAATATGCATACCCAATCCATTATTGGAAGAAATCCTTGATTTCTTCAGTTACAATTATCAGATACATAAACCGCATGCGTTTTTGTTCTTATGAATATTCATGAAAATTTGTAACAAAATTCTGAAATCTGAACTGATATCAACACTGTTTGCCTCAAACCAAAACTGAAGTAACAAATTAATTAGTTTTCATGTTCAGTCGTTTCTTCATCGTTGTTGGTAATTTGGATTTTAATACTCTTCTTCTTTCTTCAGTCAAGTAATTTAGAAATTTACTGAGACTCTAGTTTAGGTTGTGAGTGGTCGTTTTTGTTCATTGGCAATCCAGTATGAATACGGTTCTGTAAAGCAATTGCATTTTAATTTTCAGGTGCTAGTTATTAAGAACCACTGTCAAACTTGATAGCATAGCATCAGATTTGTCATGTCATCATGCTAGATCAACAACATCTTTAAGTTTGTATTTTTTTTTTTTTTTTTTTTTTTTGCTGTTTATTCTCCAGTATAAACACAAGAGTTCTCCCTTCTGAACTTTGATGCTTTCTATGGTTTTAAGTAATTTCCAAGAAATATAATTCGAGGTATTTAAACCTGTTAATATTTGACCAGAAAAGGAGAATGGTCCAAGGACATTGAAGGATGTCAAGTTAATAAGTGCAGGAAAAATACTGGAAAACAACAGAACTGTAGGGGAATGCCAAAGCCCACTGTGTGACATCCCTGGTGGGGTTACAACCATGCATGTTGTTGTTCATCCATCTTCTGTAGAGAAAGGTACGAGTATTCTTCCATCATCTGATAATGACGGCCAAAACTTTTAAATATATTCTTTTTTTTCCTACCGGCTGTTTCTTGGAGCCTCTTGGAAATAATTTTTTTTGTTTTGTTTGAGCACTTTGCAACTAGCATGGCATGTTTTGTTCTTTAGTAGAAATTTTCTAGATTCCCATATGCTTCTTTTTTTCAGTGAAAAAGCCTTGTTGGTGGTTTTGAGAATGATACCCTGTCCCATTCTTTCCCCTTTTCTGGTCTACCATGTTAGATAATGGCTATTCTTGTGAATACCTTATTACTTACAGGCCAGGAACAGCAGAAATGATTGCATTACATTGAGGTCCCAGGCACCTTCTAAATTATAACGCAATAGTTTATGTCTATTCAAATCAATTATTGGCCATTTCAATACTATATTAATGGAAAGTATACCTTTGCCAACTATACAGCTGATTACCTAATCACTTTGGCCTTGTCCTGTTGCTTGTAGTTTATTTGAATAATCAATTCTGCTGCTAGTGTCTTGTTAAAATTTGTATCCCTTTTTGGTGGAGCAGAGAAGAAAGCGGCAAACCAACCAAGGCAAAGCAAATGCGTTTGTGTTATATTATAATTTTCACCTCCAAGAGCAGGAATTACATCAAGGTAAATTTAGACACATGATTATCCATTTCATCTTCAACAAAAAACCATGCTCTTTAAGTTAATTTTGTGTTCTTTTTCTTTGTGTTTTCACAGGTATAGAGTTTGGTGCTGGTAAAGATAATGAAATTGGCAACTTGTGGATTTGATGAGAGGCAATGACATTATGAACTTTTATCATATATCATATATAGGCGCAGTTCATAGCCTCCCCCCATACAGTTTGCAGATCCAACCCATTTGGTATACGATGACTGTATTTAAGTTGATTTAACTTTGCATTCATGCAACTAAATTTCAAATTTAGTTGAAAATTTCTCACTAGCACCTATTCCCAGATTTTGCATATTGAATTTGTGTCACCTTGTCTTGTATCATTCATAGCTGGACAATTTGAGTGGGTATAACAAGTGGCGGTCATTATTTACCTAGCTGAATGCTGAAGAGCTCTTGACTGTGTTCTGGAATGCAGAAAGTTAAATGTAGTTTATGAGTATTGCTTTTTGGACTTCCATAGTAGTCTTGATTGCTACGATGGACAATGCTACGACATGGAGCTCCTTGACGGAGAAGAAAATCAATATATTACTTATATTGCTTATCTCGTAAGACTTTTTTGAAGAAGGAAGGTTATATTACTGACATTTACTTCTATTGTGGTGATGTATTTGGGTTGAAAGCCATATGCACTCTTCGTGTGAATGTATGTTTGTTTTCTATGGACCCCAATTGCTCAGAATTACGGTAGAGCAATGGATTTGATTTTATCAGAGATGATGAGAGCATGAACTCCTCCTATATGGTGGAGAGGTGGAGCATTTTATAAAGCTCAAGTGGAAAGTGGTAAGATCAGCATTATTTAAATGCTTTTGCTGTAGGTACAGGCGAAGAAATATTGGGAGATGTTCTCATAATTGACTAATAAACACTGGGGGGATTCACCGGAGAGATTATCATAATGCATGGCTGCTACTCATAAATATTGGGGATTCACCGGTTTGGCTCATCATTGCAGAGTTGCTCTTAGCTAATTGCTTTTCATTGTCTAGATAATTCATGTGCTTAACATACCAAGCAAGACACCAGATTCTGACTTTTAATTGCATATGAAATCAAAATGCCCTCTCCATATTCATATCTAGCAGTATAAAATTCCTTGATGTTGCCATGCTGCTGTGATCTCTACTTCATGTCCCCAAAAGACGAAGTCAGATTTTTGTGGAGCTATTATCATCGCCCTTGGTAAATACAAATCACCTATTTTCTCGCAGTTTCTGACAACCTTCTTGCCGAATGTTCCCTTATCACCCTGGACATTACCTTTTTTTTACATGGAATATTGTTGGTTCGTTTTGTCTGGAGGCTTGCTTGCAAGTTTCAAGCTTCCTAGTGGGCACGAAATGGTCAAATATGGTAATGTGATTTTGGTGTATTAAAAATAGCTTCATGACATGCTTTGCAAGTTTATTAGGGGACCGGGTGCTGTCTTTTTCTTTTTTCTATTTTTTTAACACTTTCATTTTTTTTTATTAAATTCATTTACACTCAGTTCTGATATAATTCTCAATATTATTATAAGTTTTTATTTGAATTTTAATATTTTTTTAATTATCATTTATCTTATTTGAAAATAATAATACTAATAATAAATTGTTCATGAAAATTCAATTTAAATCGGTTTTTTATTATTAAAAAATTTATATAAATTTTAAACATGATTTTATCACATTTATAATTTTTCTAGCTTTCAATCACACAGGATATATTATTTTGATATTTGTTATTAATTTATTTTAACAATCATAAAATATTTGAAAAAAAATAAAAATAATGATTTCACATTGTGTTGACTAAGATTAAAAAAAAAGAAGATACATTAATAAAAAAAAATAATAATCCTAAGGAGAAAACAATTTAATACGATTGTATTTTCAGGATTAAGGACATTGCATTTTTTAAGACCTAAAAATTTGTTTTACATTTTAAAAAAAATAGGTACCCCTGTAGCGTAGCGTAACGTAACGTAACGTGAGCATGCAAACTAATATAAACCAATCTTTGAGGACCTCGATTCTTATGCATTTTGTTGAGATATGGAATTGTGAATCAAGGTCTTCAATGATTTCTAGTCATGAAGTTTCATATTGTTTTGGAAGCTTATCTAGTACTTACAACATATTTCTCATACTAACTCCCATCATAAATTTGTTGAGTCAACCTAAAACGATATGATTTTATATTTTTATTTCTATGTAAAACATTATCCTTTTAAACAAAAATGTTAATTATAATTAAAACAGATTAATATTTTACTGTAGAGTAAGTTTCTGGAGATTGTAAATGCTTTTACTATAGATTGTAATGTTTCAAATCATTATGAACCGCAAGTGCTTTTACTGCTTTTACTGTGGATTGCATTGTTTGAGTTTACTCTCTATTGGGCTCTTTCAAAACACGTAGAAGTGGACACAGATACTTTGTACTATGGACAACACTATAGCCATAGATTGTTTTCACTGTGAACAATATTGTAGAATCATGAGAGGCATTCCTTTGTTATGTTTTTTTTTTATCAAGAATTGCGGTTGGGGGTTGCCTTCTCTGCCAAAAGCTATTAGGTCTAACTTGGCAGCTGGACCCAATGCTATTGGGTTTGGCTACCAAGTCAAACCCAAAACACTTCCGAAAAGAGCTAACAACGTTAGGTCCTGCTACTCAGCAGAACCCAAAAGTGGCGGGTCTGGCTCAGCTGAGCAAACCCAAAATACTTCAAAAGGAGGTTGGGTTTGGTTGGGACTGATCTTGGGTCTGGTTGTGCAGTCATATTCAAAGATATATTATTATTTGTATTATAAATATTTTAAATTTTATTATTATTAATATTGAAAATATTATTATTTGTGTTATAAATATTTTTTTATAATTAAAAGTATTAATATAAAAGTAGTATTATTTGTGTTATAAATAATATTATTTTTACTATAATTAAAAGTATTAATATAAAAAATAGTACTATTCTTGTTATAAATATTATTATTATTACTATAATGAATAGTATTAATATTAAAAGTAGTATTATTTGTGTTATAAATACTGTAGAGTCCTAGGGGGCGTTCCTCTGCTGTGTTTTTTTTGTCAAGAATGGCGACTGGGAGCATTGTCTCCTCTATCAAAAGCTATTGGGTCTGGCTGCCAAATCAAACCCAAAACACTTTTAAAATGAGCTAACAACGTTGGATCCTGTTGCTCAGCAGGACCTAGTACTATTGAGTCTGGCTCAGCCAGACCCAAAACACTTCAAAACGGGGTTGAGTCTGGTTACCCAGCCAGACCCACCGATCTTGGGTCTGGCTATGCAGTCATATCCAAGGATATTATTATTTGTATTATAAATATTTTAAATATTATTAGTATTAATATCAAAATATTATTATTTGTGTTGTTGTTGTTGTTAAAAGTATTAATATTAAAAATAGTATTATTTATGTTATAAATATTATTATTTTAATAATAATTAACACTATTAATATCAAAAATATTATTATTTGTGTTATAAATAATATTATTTTTATTATAATTAAGAGTATGAATATTAAAAATAATATTAATTGTGTTACAAATATTATAAAAATTTAGGTCAGACAAGTTGGCTATTATTATTAAAATTATAAATATTATTATATTCATTAATATTATTAAATTTGTAAAAAATATTATTACTATAAAGAAAACATATAATTGATTTGAAGGGTAAAATCAATTACTGCTATTATTATTATTAACTTGGGTCAGGCATCCCCTTCCAGACCTAAAAAACTTATTAGGTCTGGAAATTGGCATCTCATCCAAGGAGCTTGGGTGTAGCTAGAGCGTAGACCCAAATCCACTAGGTCTTGCATCACGCCTAACCCAAGACTATTGGTCTTTCATCAAGACCTAATCTATTGGGTCCTGCGTTAAGACCTAAGGCTAATGGGTCCTGCTTCAGGGTCTAATATTCTTGGGTCTACGTTAGGACCCAATTCCCTTGAGTTGTGTCAGGACCTAATGCTCTTGGGTCCGACGTCAGGACCTTGAGCTAATAAGTCTTGCATCAGAACCCAAGGTTCTTGGGTCTTAGATTTCTGAATTTAATTATTTTTATTATAATTAAAAGTATTAATATCAAAAATATTATTATTTGTGTTATAAATACTATTATTTGTGTTATAATTATAATAATTATTATTATTATTAGTACTACTACTACTACTACTACTACTACTACTACTACTAAAAGTATTAATATTAAAAATAGTATTATTTGTCTAAATATTATTATTTTTATTATAATTAATATTATTAATAAAATAATTAAAAATAAATAAATATTATTATCAATATTGGAAAACAATCATAGATTTGATTTGGAGTGTAAAATTATTATTATTATTATTATTATTATTATTATTATTATTAAATTTTAAAAAACTATTATTACTATCGAAGAAAAACCATAATATTATTTGAAAGATTAAAAAATATAAAAAATTTGACAGATAAGTTAAATATTATGATTAATATTATAAATATTATTGTTGGGTTTGACGTTGCAGCTAGACTCAATGCTCTTGGGTCCAACTTTGCAACCAGACCCAATACTTTTGGGTCTTAGATTTTTATGATATTTTTTTAATTAAAATAAAAAGTGAGCCCGTAGCGTAGCGGGGGTCATCTAACTAGTAAAAAACTAAAATGACATCATTTTTTATAAATATTTTAAAAAAAAATCTTAGAGTTGACTTGAATATATTACTTAGGTCTCCTGAGGTTTGACCAAGTCAACTAGATTCGTCAGATTTAATTAAGTCAATTTTCAAACCAATTTGAAATGAAAACCGACTTGAGTCACACTCCAGATCGACGGGTTACCGGACTAACTTGTTAGGCATGATTAACAATTATGATTTAGAATCTAAAGTAGAAATTTTTAAACATGTGTATTTCTTAAAAATTATGAAATTACATATGGAATATGTTATTTTTGAAAAGTTGAAGAAAAAATATGTTATTTTTGAAACAAACACAATACCATTATCTTTTCAATGCACTTTAGCCAATTTATGTTCTTTATGATTTTTAGGCACTTTTGTTTATTTCATGTAGTTTCTTATAATAAAAATGGAAGAAGAAAAAACAATTATTATATAATAGATATTATCTTCCATAAAGTAATAAAAATTATTATATAATTATAAAAAAATTATTATTATAATAAAAATGGAAGAAGAGAAAAAAATTAATATAAATGAGAGAAAAAGATAAATAGATATTATCTTCCATAAAGTAGAAACCCAAGAAAAACTGAAAAAATTATAAGGGAGATTCTACACGGTCAAGAAATAAAAAAAATTAATTAATCTTTAACCACAAACTTTTTCAATTAGAGATTTTCATTTAAGAAGGAAAGAACATAATATATATATATATATATATTAAAGGAAGCCTTAGCCACCCATCCCCCTCACTTTGTCAGGTTGCATGTTTTAAATATTAGAGTAATTTTAGAAAGAAAAGAGTAACCCTGAAAAAATCACACACAAAAGTTTTGAGAAAAAAACGTGAGAAAACTAAAAAAAATTAAATAAAAAAACATTAAAAAACCAGAAATAAGAGAGTTTCTGTTGTAAAATATTTTCTACCTAAATCAAAGGGAAATAAATGATAGCTTCCATTCACCAAACTACACCACATTCCGATAACCACTGCTAGGAGGCCCATCATCAAGCCACTCACCCTTTCTTCTTTATTGATGAAGCTTGGCAGAAACATGTAAACCCTCGATCTGAAATTAGTAAAAAATATATTAAATATTAGTAATAATTGAATTTTTTACAGAGAAATAATAATAAATATGCTATGATTAGAGGAGGGTCCCTAATGATTTAGTTTACAAATATTAATGAAATTAAATAATATAGAAATATGCAAAAATACGGTGGCCAAGTAAAATTATAAGAAGTAACATGTAAACCTTGATCTGAAACTAGTAAAATAGTATAGTGAATGTCATCATAGGTTGAATAAATTCCAACAAAATATAATATTATTAAAAGAAAATTCATGAATTGAGAGAGAATCTTTAGAAAAAACATAATGGAACTTTAAATAAATGAATGCATAAATCTATATGCAAATAATGTCGAACATTAGTATAAACCTTACATTTAATTAGTCGTAAAATCTTTAACCAAAATGGTGAGAATTATTTTGGGAGAAGTTTAATAATGATCAATGGAAAATTTAGTCTAGAAGAGTATAAATAGTTACAAATGAAATGAGAATAAAATTGTGTTCAAGAAATTCCGTGATTGGGAATTTTACTCAAACTATTATTGTTAAAAGATTAGGAGTGGAGGCATCTAGGTGGTGGCCCAGTGGTAAGAGCTTGTGACTAAGAAATCGTTTGGCAACGTGGTGGCGTCCACGTTTCCTGCGATTTGAAGCTACAAGCTGTTTGGTAACACATGAACGCGAGTTACTGTTCACTGGGTCCCACGTGCTGCAGCGTTTGAAACGCAAGAAAATGAGAAGCAGCTCCTGCCTGCTTTCTGCGTGGTGAAATGATGCTACTGTAGTGAACAGTGGAGCATGGCTCCACTGTTCACTAAACATTTTTTTTAAAATGTTTTTCTTTAACCAGTACACTTAATTAATTTCACTTGCACTGTTCATGTGAACGTGAACAACAACTTTTTTTTAAAAAAAATTAGTTTAAAGTGAATTAAATTTACTCGTACTGTAATCTTAATTTTATTTTTGATAATATTTTACCTAATTTTATAGTTCTTGTCGGATGAATTTTGTACGTAATGAAATTGTAGATAGTTTTTTGTTAAAGTTATTTTTTTTATATAAAGTGTGATTTATTTCATGATGTAATAGCAATAGTTAAATCCATAATATTTAAATTAAAAACCATCAATATTAATATATATTTTTTAAAATTATTTTATAACCTCAATTTCAAAAGTATTCTTAACCAAACATATTAAAATTACTTTTTCTTCAACCTCAATTTCAACCACAGTTTTAACCAAACATCTATTTTTTCAAATCAACCTCAACTAAAAGTACTTTTTATAAAACAACTTTTTTTAAACCACAACCACAACAGCTACCGCAATACCAAACACACTCTAAGAGGTTTGCTCTCTGTGGTCTCAGGTTCGAGCTCTGTGGTCTCAGGTTCGAGTCCTATGGTTGCTCATATGATGACCACTGGAGGTTTACATGGTCGTTAACTTCAGGGCCCGTGGGATTAGTCGAAGTGTGCGTAAGTTGGCCCGGACACCCACGTTAAACTAAAAAAAAAAAGACTAGGAGTGGTATTTTTGTAATCAGTAAAAAAAAAATCCTTCCCTTTCTCTTTATAACAATCGACGGTATAGTTGAAGAGAAGAAAAGGAGAAAGAAATCAACATTTTCTTCTTTCTGCTCGTTCTTGTTCTTCACTATTAATAGAGAAGTGGTTTATAAAGGTAGGAAATAAGGAATTTTAAGGGGAAACTTGTATAAAAAACAGAATTAGGTTAGGAAGAACATGAGAGAAAGTTAACTGGTAGAGAGAGCAATGAACGTTTGAGAAAAAGAAAGAAGATTAAGAGGAAAAGCTTGCAAAGAAATCAATAACTAGGGTGCAAATTCAGTTGGAAAGATGTTTTTCATACCTTATTTCCTTGTTTTAGTGGTTTAGTGGTTTTGGTGGTAGAGATGAGAAATTCTCAATATCTCAATTCTAGGGTTCTTGATTCAAGTAAGGATTTAATGTAATGGTATGGATATTAACTTATAGATTTTAGTGGTTTTGGTTGTAGAATAAGTGTCTAGAATAAGACCCGACTTCTTAAAAACTTGTATAGTAGGAGTTCAAAGTAAGGGTCGACTCTCTTTTCTTTTAATTATTTAAATTGCTCTTGTAATGTTAGAATTCAATGAAAGTATTATGTATTGTGTATATATTTTTCCTCATAAAAATTATGCCTATAGGGCAGAAAATTTGTATGTTAATTGTAATCAACTGTAATGATAGTAAATTAGTATGTGAATTGTAACAATTGCAATGAAAAAAATTTAGTATATGAATTGTAAACAATCGCATCAACAAAAAATTTAGTATATGAATTTTCATCGATCATAATAACAAAAAATCCATATACAAATTGTAATCGGCTGCAACGGAGAAAAATCCATACGTGAACTATAATTGACCGCAACGATGAAAAAAATGAATGTAAATTGTAATCGATCGCAACAAAAAAAATTAGCATGTGAAGTTAAAGTGACTATAACAGTGGACCTTATAATATAAAATATGAAAGAAAGCCAATTGTTTGGAAAAAGGGATATAAAATCTAAATAAGTCAGTCGTTTAGATATGAACTATAAAAATTAAATGAAACCAGTTGTTTGGACATTAATTTAAAATGAAATGAGCTAAAAGCATGAGATAGAGCTATGAATTAGAAAAGTAATTAGTCGACCACATAAGCGTAGTTGTGGATCTTGGCAGAATTAAACGAATACTTATTTTGATGTGATAGTTAATAGTATCAAAGAGCAAAAAATGTGCTTGTATTAAATAAATGAATGGAGTAAATGAGAATAAAAATATTGAGATTAAAAAATAATATTAATGGGTCATAAATGGGCATAGAAATGTTGAGATTGAAAAATCATATTGATAGGCCATAAATGGGCATAGAATTTTGAGATTAAAAAATAATATTGATGGGCTATAAATGAGAATAAACATGTTGAGATTGAGAAAAAATACACAGAAGAGCCATAAATGAACATAAACATGTTGAGATTGAAAAATGAACTAACAAAATTAGTTGATCGAAAATAACATGTTAGATATTTTTAAAGGATTAAATATGTTTATTCTAGTAGTAATCGTTTAGAGAAAGAAAGATGAGTTAAACTGATTTTGAATAAAATTAAAATCAAGAGTTGTAGAACAAAACTTCTCAAACCATGCAAATGATGTCTTTTTCAATCCATATAAATGTTGTTTTAAATTATAAATCTCAGTAAAGGAGTGAGTTAACTTACTAGGTGAAGGAGTCATATATATTTCTCCTTTAAGGTCTTCATATAGAAATGCATTCTTCACATTATATATCAGATTGATCATCCTTTCGAGGCAATAATAACCATAAAAAATGTTAACAATGGCTATTTTAGCAATAGATACAAACATATTCTCATAATCAAGTCCATACTCTTGTCGATTCTCATGAGCCATCAGATGAGGCTTTATACCTTGCAATAGAACCATCAAGCTATAACTTTATGGTATAAACCCATTTATAGCCAAAAAAAATTATGCAATCATGATATAAGGAACAATATCCTACGTGTGATTATCTTAAAGAGCCTTAAGTTTTTCTTGTATAGCTTGTTTTCAACATGCTTGAGTAGAAGTCTAGAGTAAGACTTAGGTACAATAGCAGTATTAAGAGTAGCTTGAAGAGTTGTATGAAAGAACTCATACCTATTTTAAGAATGTGAAATCCAAGATGACCAACGAGGTTAAGCTTTGATAAGATTTGATGTTGGGGCTAGTTCATGCTACAGGACTGGTGGATGACGTCATTAATACATAATTCCTAAATTAAAATGTTCATAACTTAACATATCATCAAAATTTAAAAGTAAAAATGAAAAGGAATTATGAAAAGTAAAAGACTGAAATGAATGTTGATTTTCAAATAAGATTGTATTTCAAGAAATACAAAGTTTATTAGCAGCCAAATCATAACACACAAACCCTTTATAGACATTAGTATATCCTATAAAAGCACACAAAACAAATTGAGTAGCAATCTTGTATTGTTCAGTGGATGGTAAGTGAACAAAACAAACACAACCAAATATATGAAAAGAGTTATATTAGGAGAAAAACTAAATAAAAGAGAACATGGAGAATTAAAATTGAGAACTTATAAGGGTAGATAGTTAATCAAATAAACATTTATGGATAATGCTTCCACCTAAAATCTTGGTGGTACAGAAGACTCAAATAACAAGGTACAAATAACATATAAAAGTGAAATTTCTTACACTTGACAACCTTATTTTGTTAAAGAGCGTATAGTCAGGAATGTTGGAAGAGAAAACCGGTTGAAAGAAATTAAACATATATTCCTTATTGAATCAGATCTTAAAGTTTCAATACAAGTAGAAAATTGATTTTCAACAAAGACAATAAAATTTTGAAAGACAGAAAACACATAAGCTTTAGAAAGAAAGAAAATATCTAAACTAAACAAATATAATCATAAATAAATGTCATAAAATACTTGTATTAAACATGTGAGAAAATGGGGCTAACACCCCATACATTAATATGAATGATCTCAAAATAAGTAGAAGCCCAATTATTATATGAAGGAAAGGGTTAGGAGTTGTTTTTACCAAGTTTACATGAACTACAATCAAAAGACATAGTAGAATATGAGAGAAAATCTTTATTGCCTAAATAACCATGTTTCATAAGATAAGTTAAAATAATAGAATTGAGATGTCCTAATTTCTTATGTCATACATTATTATCATTAACAATTACACTACAACTAGAAGGAATAGACCCAAGAATCAAAAAATAAAGAGGAAATAAGCATCCCACTTTAGACCATTTACTATCATTTTCCACGACACTTAATCATGCATACGATAACCATCATGATCAAATTAAAATTTACAATTATTATATAACAATTAGTCAATAAATTTTAATTCGGTAGATAAATCTGTATGGAGGCATAAAAAATATAATTGAAGAAATATCCTAAATCTCCAATCTCAATAATATAAAGAGAGTTGTCATTGGTTATTTGAATATAAATATTATGTAAAGCATTTGTACTACTAGTCATATGATTGAATATTGTAGAGTCAACCATCTAAGAAAAAGTAAGAAAATTCCCCTTACCTTGCATGCCAAAGGAAAAGAAGGCAAAAACAATAATTTGTTAACCATTCCAAGTGTAAGAGTAAAAGAATAACTGCTAACAAATTACCGATCTAAAAAAAAAATCAAATAGGCAATTGTGAAACTGGACTGGATAATATTATAAGGGGTTAGAGTTTGTCAATTTTGAAGTCACACTTGACAATATTTAATGATGTGCCCTTGTTTTGTAATAATTGCAAAACTTCTTGCTATAGTGTTTTGCAATATATCCAAACTCCCTACATTTGATTTACTGAGTTTGTGACTTGAATCTTTATTTTCTTTTAGCAACACATGTCACATTAACTATTTTAAAGATCATGACTTCTAAACTAAATCCATGTTAAGTGAATAGGCGTTGTTCTTCATGTAATAATTCCAATAAACAAACCTCTAAAGATGGAACATGATGTTGATTGATCAAACTAGCACGTGCAATCTTAAATTTTAGTCTTCGTTTTATTAGAAATTAATCTTTTTGGCTCTCAAGATGAACAACTTGTTGTGCCATTAAGGCCTTATTAGGAACAATAGAATGAACTATTCTAATATACTTACTCCATAATTAAGAAAACTAGAATAAAGTTGTTTAATAGAAAGATTACCTTAATGATAGTTTTCAATTTCTAACTCCAATTGATAAAGCTGTTTACTAGAAAGATTATCTTGGTGATAGTTTTCAATTTCTAACTCTAATTGATATTTTTAGACAACATTATTTTAAGAATAAATTCTTTAAATATAAGTCCACATTTCCATAACAATAATGAATTATCAAAGATGATTCACTATATGTGGTTCAATAGAACCCAATAACCAGGAGAAAACATGAACATCCTTATTCTTCCAAGAATCAATAACCTAAGGATTAGTGAGAGCTTTAGATGACTCATCTAAATGACCCATCTAAATGACCTATAATTCTTTTCCTTTTCATAAATATCTTGAATTGAAACTTCAAACTGGGTAATTCTTTCCATTAAAACAATTTTTTTTCTTTCATGATAAATTAAAAAAAAAAAGAATTGGACTAGTGAAAAAATAGAGCTTGGTGTCAAAATAATCTTTTTACATCTAGAAATTGCCTATAACCCCAAACCAAGAAAAAAAATAGTCTCAAGAGAGAACCCCAAGAAAAATATCCCACAACTTGACTTAAAAAAAAATATTAACCCAAAGAGTTAAGCATAACATTTAGAATTTTAACTTGGATATCATGTCAAAATGGTCTCCATGTCTCTCAATGAAAGCTCTTGTCTTTTTCTTTTTAAATAATCAAAGCATTAACATATTTATATCATGTAATTACTCTTGGACCATAATTACAATCTCTCTAAAATGGTAACTAGTCCATCAATTAATCACTATAAATCAATTAATTGTATATCAATTAATCTTCCTAAACCTAGATATTATAGGTAACAAATTAAATCAAAAGACTTTGAATATTCAAGAAATCTAAATTTGAGGATGTTATGTTGCATGGTGAAATCCGGTTCAAATAGAGAATGTTGAGTATTGAGTATCAAATTTCAATTGGTGGAAACTTTTTAAGTTTCTCTATATATAGTGAGTTTTCTTATTTAATTTAGATTCGTAATACAACAAGTGGTAGAATTTGGTGTTTTTCCAAGTTGCACAAGACCGGCCCTTTTGAATAGAGATTAAGAAGATTTTGTTGAGTTGCATTTTGAAGTGTTCTTCGAGCATCCATTAAATATTATCTAGGTGAATTTATTAAACTTTATTTATTATTGGTTTGTGTTAAAAATAAATAAAAATAAAATATTTAAGTAAGAATCATTGATATTTATTAAAGACATTAATTAAGTAAGCGTGATTTTATATGGTAAAATTTGTAATTGTTTACAATAAATTTTACACAAAAAAACAAAAAGGTTTAATTGTTTAAATAAATTATATTATTTTCAGATTTCAATATTATTAGTTTTGGCTTATTTTTAAGTATTATAAAATTTTTGATGGTAAAAAAAACAAGGAGCCGATAAAATAATATACAGGTTAAGAGTGATTGAAAAGACTTATTTTATATTGTTTATAATTTTACATGATAAATGATAAATAAATGGGAAAATAATATAAAAATGAGATTAATGTATCTTTTATAAATTTATTTAAAAACAAATTCACCAATATTATTATTTTTTTAATTAAAGGCTGTTAAGATATACATACTAGTATGGGTGTATATATATATTACCATGGCTGTTTTGCGTTAATAGTATAATATTGAATCAAATATTTTAATGCATTTATTCTTTGTAATTATATATATATATATATATATATATATATATAGAAAAGATTATTATATAGATATTATATTATCGAGTGCAAGCAATACTTTTCTCATTCAAACGAGAACCATCATAATTTACGTGAACGGAGGAGAACTATTTCCACCCTCTCTCTCTCTCTCTCTCTCTCTCTTTATTATAAAAAAGGCCCAAATCATAATAAAAATTGAAAATGAGCCCAATGCCCTATCTAGACCATCTCCATCGTATCCATCCATCCATAAGTCGGTCGGTCCTTGCACCAAAAAAGTGCCACGTGTTCCAATTTCGAACAAAATAAAATAAAAAACTCAAAAACAATCGTGAGAGGCAAAAACTACGTTTAAGCCGCCGGAGAAAAAAAAAACATTTTAAAAAGATATTTTCTTTACCTTTTCATGTTTATCTATATTATAAAAAATTGGTAAATAAAATTTATTTTTCAATAAAAAAAATATAAATTTTAGATGAAGGAAAGTGTTTTACAATTTAAAAAACTAAAAATCACTTTTAGAAACTAAATTTTTTTCATTATTTTATATATATAGAATGATATATTAATAAGATACTTTAAAAAATAATAAATTACTAATATATTTATTTAGAAAATATTAATATACAATATAGAAATATAATAATTTGATATATCAATGCATACATTATTTTAATTTAGATAATATTACTAAAAAAAATACTTTTGAAATAAAAACATGTTATATTATACAATAATTATATAGATTATATTATAAAATTAAGATACCATAAAAAATTTATTTTTAATGTTCTTCAAACACTAAGAAATGATTATATGTTTATGATATTAGATTTAAAATATTTATACTATATGTATAGTTATTTTAAATAAATGATCAAATATTTATATTTAATATTATATATATATAATATTAATAAATATTTTTTTAATTTATTTTTTATAATATAGCTAGCCTCAAACACCCCTTCCCTATCTTCTCGTCTTCTTCTTCTTCTTCTTCTGTCTTTAAAAGAAACCAACACATAGTTGATGATAGTACAGTACTACTTACTGTACCACCCAACAGTTTCTTCTTCTTCTTCTTCTTGTTTTTTTTTTTACAAAAATATATATATAAGAAAGTTCTTTCCTTTCACTTTAACTGCTTCTATCTCCTCACTTTGTATAATTTTCTTTCGTAACTCTGTTCCGCCGTATGGCAACCACGACCGCTACGGCGGCTTCGTTTAGTTTGTGTCCTTTCTATTCAGATTCTATCAGTAATGGTTTGTTACCCCGAAAGTCTCTTATAAGCTTCTCCGTAAAGCGGAATTCTGTGAAGTCGCTGGAGTTGAACAAGAGAAATGGTGCCTTTTCGACAAGGGCTAAACCCTCTTCCTTTTTCGTTAGATGTGCTGCTTCTTCTAATGGAAGGGTATGTGATAAGTTAATACCTAAAGTAGCAATGATGGCCAATTATTTATATATTGAAATTATGTTGAACTAGAGCTTCTTGAGTGACGAGTTTGGGAGATTTGACAGGTTACGCAGCAAGAATTTACAGACATGGCATGGCAAGGAATTGTATCTTCTCTAGATGTGGCGAAAGAGAACAAGCATCAGATAGTGGAGACGGAGCATTTGATGAAAGCCCTCTTGGAGCAAAAGAATGGCCTTGCTCGCCGCATCTTTTCCAAAGTTGGGGTTGATAATACTCGTCTTCTTGAAGCCACCGACAAGTCTATACAACGCCAACCCAAGGTAATTCCTATATGTTCAAGTTTAAGCTAGGATTTTGGCATCATTCTCCAAGATGGAAGCCGGAATGCCATTTTGTTGCTTAATAATTTGACACCTGACTATCAAAAACTTCCTAAGCAATGTGTTTTTTAAGGCGGCCAATCTTTCAATACAATGTAAGGCGTTGATTGGATGTCTTTGGAAACCTGACCAGCACTTGTTTAGTAGCTTAGTGTTCAAGTCATGAACACGGTTTTGGGTACTGGAAACAATGGGCTGAAACACCTCACAATATGTTAATGGACCCTCATTTGAATCTAAAGCATGAAATTGTGAAGCAGCTTCTGCTATATAGAGAGCACGATAATGAAAAAACAAAATCTAGCTAGCAGAATAACAGTCAATTTTTGGTATATACAGACTTACATATCATTTGGATATTCCATCATATACTACGCCAGTCAATTCGGTGAACTAATAATTTGACAAGTTGGGATTTTGTGTCAGAAGCTTTTACAATGGCCACATTATCATTTTATGAGTCTCTATGTCTATTTATGCTAGGTTCATAGCGAATCTACTAGTTCAATGTTGGGGCGTGACTTGGAGACCCTGATCCAGCGAGCCAGGGAATACAAGAAAGAGTATGGAGATTCATTTGTTTCTGTTGAGCATTTGGTTCTTGGATTTGCTCAGGATCAACGGTTTGGGAAGCAATTATTTAAGAATTTCCAAATATCTTTACAAACTCTGAAATCTGCAGTAGAATCCATTAGGGGGCGCCAATCAGTTATAGACCAAGGTTGAATACTTTCCCTGTGAGCTTTTTGTGTGCGTGCGCGTGTGCATGTGTGTCAAGTGTTGGGGGAAGGGGGATTGAACTGTGAAATGGTCCAGGTTCTTTTAATGCAACAATATGCTGGGGCTGAGGGGTGGGGGGGGGGGAATAGTTAGTCATCTGGGTTGAACTAGTGTTCTTGGGACAAGGAAACTTCTCCATTTTTAATATGATAGATGGTTACTAATAAAATGTAGTTTTTCATGCATATATGTATTTAACTGCATATTAGTTGATGAATGATTTATAGTTTCAACTTTTTGTTTCTCTCAATGTTTAAAATTCTGCATGAAGCATATCAGAAATGCTGTTAGTTTGTTACAGATCCCGAAGGGAAGTATGAAGCACTGGAGAAGTATGGAAAAGATTTGACAGCCATGGCAAAAGCAGGAAAGCTTGACCCAGTTATTGGAAGGGATGAGGAAATCCGTAGATGCATCCAGATTCTATCCAGGAGAACAAAAAACAATCCTGTGCTTATTGGTGAACCAGGTGTGGGGAAAACTGCAATTTCCGAAGGGTAAGCAGTTACGTGTTTGCTTCTTCATAGAAACAATATAATTGGAGTAGGATCAACCATGATGCTGGGTATTTCTGATAAACTGGGTTCTTGATCTGACCACTTTCTGGCTTACTTCAAACCAGCAATTGGCTTTATAAGTTGTTATTCCTGAACTTTTTTTTGACTTGCAGCTTAAACAAACTTACTCATTGTTATGTCAATGTTTTACTTGTATCATAGAACATATTAAGATAATGAAAACAGTACTCAAGTATGTGCCAAGTCCCAAGTGCAGGGATCAGCACTCTCCTACTGGATTGTTTGTTTTATGGACCTGGTTTGAGCTTCTGGATGCCGTGGGGAGTTTGCAAGGGGGTTGTTTAAATAGTTTTTGTCTAGTTTGACTGCCTACATTAGGTTTCCATGACGTCTTGGTGGTCTACTTCTGTACTGTGTAGATGACTCTGACTGTACTTTTGGACAGGCTTGCCCAGAGAATTGTGGAAGGGGATGTACCTCAAGCTTTGATGAACCGGAAGGTGCATTCTTTGTGTGCATCTTAAGTTCTACTCACTGGAACTATTCCTTTCTCCTCTCCCATGTTATCAGAGGAAGGGCTGCCTTGTCCATAACCTGGTAATGATTTTGTTAGCTGTTGCTTTACAGCTAATATCCCTTGACATGGGTTCCCTCATTGCTGGGGCAAAATATCGAGGAGAATTTGAGGATAGATTGAAGGCTGTACTTAAGGAAGTCACGGATTCAGATGGTCAGATAATCCTTTTCATTGATGAGATTCACACAGTGGTTGGTGCTGGTAAGCTGCATATCAGATATTTTTACTTTATATCCTTTTCCTTTGAGCTCTTATGTTTTTATGAATTGAATTTTCTTTAATTAGAATAATGTAATTATTTGAGAATGCCATTACTTAGTGAAACATACCTGTAATTTGGATGAAGTTAGATTGGAAGGAGGTGATTCTTAATATAATAAAGAATTTGAATGTGGCCTAGACCTAGGGGCTGTTCTAATATGTGAAATGAGGTTTGTTAATGAGCTGTTGATGGTACATTGGATAGCAATAATGACATGGTAATACTTGTCTCAGGAGCCACAAATGGGGCGATGGATGCGGGGAATCTTTTGAAACCCATGCTTGGCAGGGGAGAGTTGCGTTGTATTGGGGCAACAACACTGGACGAGCATCGTAAGTATATTGAGAAAGATCCTGCTTTGGAGCGTCGTTTCCAGCAAGTTTTTGTTGATCAACCTACAGTAGAGGATACAATATCTATACTCCGGGGACTGCGTGAAAGATATGAGCTGCATCATGGAGTCCGTATTTCTGATAGTGCACTTGTGGAGGCTGCGGTTCTGTCTGACCGTTACATCAGTGGAAGATTTTTACCTGACAAAGGTAAAACTGATGCACATAGATATATAACAGCCTAAAAAGCTAAAAGATTTTTTATTTTGTATTGGATGATTGAATGTGACAATTCTGTACCTTTTTGTCATTCTTCCAAAATTGTGCTTGCAGCCAATGGCTAATATTAAACCTCATGATCATATGCTAAATTTATGTAGAAGAGATATCAGTTGTGCATAAAATTTGTATTGAGTCCTATATTTGGTTCTCTGTTGGGAAAGCATAAACTTGTACAATGTCTAAGTGTCTGTACAATTTTTTTTTTTTTTAAGAACTACAAGTTCCACAAAGTGCTCATGTTTTTCAAATTGCAGCTATTGATCTAGTTGATGAAGCAGCTGCAAAACTGAAAATGGAAATTACTTCAAAGCCTACTGCCCTAGATGAAATCAACCGTTCAGTATTAAAGCTGGAGATGGAGAGGTTATCTCTTATGAATGACACAGATAAAGCTTCAAAAGATAGGTTGAGCCGCCTTGATATTGAGTTATCTCTGCTAAAAAAGAAACAAGCTGAGCTGACGGAGCAATGGGAGCACGAGAAGTCTGTCATGACATGCATTCAATCAATTAAAGAAGAGGTATATTTTCACCATGAATATTTGTCAGAAGTTAAACTTTCCCTTCAGCATATATTAGATAACTCTGAGGACAGTTCTGTTGCACACTGCCACACTTACAAGTTTAAAAAAGACAAACTTAATTATAAGTGTGACCTCCAATGTAATTTAACTATTATCAAAACAAATTTGCCAAAAATCATTTAAAAATAAATAATAAAATGCATATTGATGTAACAATCTCAAAGCTAAAATTTATACCTCTGCTTTATACAGATTGACAGGGTAAATCTTGAGATTCAGCAGGCTGAGCGAGAGTACGATCTAAATCGTGCTGCTGAATTGAAGTATAGGAGCCTGAGCTCTCTGCAACGCCAACTTGAAAGTGCTGAAAAGGAGTTGGATGAGTATATAAAGTCAGGAAAGTCCATGCTGAGAGAAGAAGTAACAGGTGATGACATTGCTGAAATTGTTAGTAAGTGGACTGGTATTCCTATTTCGAAGCTTAAACAATCTGAGAGGGAGAAGCTATTACATTTGGAAGATGAACTGCATAAACGTGTGGTGGGTCAGGACCCTGCGGTGAAAGCAGTAGCCGAGGCCATTCAGCGATCTCGTGCTGGTCTCTCAGATCCTCACCGTCCAATTGCTAGTTTCATGTTCATGGGCCCCACTGGTGTTGGAAAAACGGAACTAGCTAAAGCCCTAGCTTCCTATATGTTCAACACTGAAGAAGCCCTTGTACGAATTGATATGAGTGAATACATGGAAAAGCATTCAGTCTCACGATTAGTAGGAGCCCCACCTGGTTATGTAGGGTATGAGGAAGGGGGGCAGTTGACAGAGACAGTTCGTAGGAGGCCGTATGCAGTTATTCTCTTTGATGAGATAGAAAAGGCTCACTCTGATGTGTTTAATATCTTCCTTCAGGTTTTGGATGATGGTAGGGTGACTGATTCACAAGGTCGCACTGTCAGTTTCACGAACACTGTCATCATTATGACTTCAAACGTGGGTTCACAATATATACTCGACACAGATGATAACTTGCCAAAGGAGGTAGCTAATGAAACAATTAAGAGGAGGGTAATGGATGCTGCTAGATCAGTCTTTCGGCCTGAGTTCATGAATAGGGTTGATGAGTACATAGTTTTCCAGCCTCTGGATCGTGATCAGATAAACAGTATTGTCAGGTTACAGGTATGTTGGTATTGTTTGTTTGGGTTGATAATGATTTTTCTTCAGTGAATGTCTTTGCAACTTGTTATAAACTATAATTACAGAAACATGGTTAGAGCTTGCTTGGTTCATTCTAGATTGGACTGCCCAAATTAATAATTGTGTTTTGAATCCTAGATGTTAACTGCAATCATCTTGCAGCCTGGTAGATGTGTGTGTGCGAAGATGTGCTGGATCTTTTACAATTCTTCATGGAGACTCGTGGGAAATGACCTCTGTATTGGATAATCATGGAGTGATTTGATTTGAATTCCAATGCTAACTTCACTATGCTTTTTACACTGCACGTAGCATATTGCATGTTGGTCCTGTTTTCATGCATTTTCCTGACTGCTTATGCCATGTTTGCTTGTGCATTTCAGCTCGGACGTGTCCAGCAAAGGCTTGCAGACCGAAAGATTAAATTATTGGTCACCGATGCAGCTGTAGAGTTTCTAGGGACTCTTGGGTACGATCCCAACTATGGTGCTAGGCCAGTCAAAAGGGTGATTCAGCAGCATGTTGAAAACGAACTTGCCAAGGGTATCTTGAGAGGGGAATTGAAGGATGAGGATTCTGTCGCAATAGATACGCAGGTTACAGCATTTGCTAATGGCCACCTCCCCCAGCAAAAGCTAGTTTTCAAGCGTCTGGAAACTAGTGAAGATAAGGCAGCTGCAGAAAGTCGAGCTTTTTCACAGACTGTCTAAATGTTTTTACCCGCACTACACTATACAGGTGCTATACATTTTGGGTAGAGGGTTCATAACTCATGCTAAATGAGTATTTCCCATCGTGTAAAATTACAGGTCTCGAGGAGTTTTTGTAAGGTGCCTTGACTTCCTAACAACATATTTATAATCCTTTGTGGTTGGTGAAGCTTGGGTGATCTTGTGTTCTTGTAGTCTAAAGTGCGCACGAGAGCGACATGATACTAATTAGACAGACCAGAACTGTTGTTATACATACTCTTAAAAGTGAAACGAATTGACAGTATTTTTATTTAAATGAATTCTTTGCGAGGTATTTTGGAGTGGACAAAACAAAGGAAAAGTCGCTCTTACAAAGCCATTCCTAATGAATTTGGCTGTGTTGCTGCCGGTATGTCTCTGCATTCGAATTCGTCACGTTGTATCAGAAATTCATGGTTTTAGAAAACATAACGATATCGTGTTCATTAGCAGCAGATGATTAAGAGATGGGTGGAAATTACAATGATTACCCAGATGATTAACCCTCTGCCTATGATACAAATCTTTCAATCAAGAAGGACATGAACCGGTAAAAAACAACAGCCAAGACAAATTCCCTTTGGACATGAGCAACCAGGGGAATATGGAGTTAATTTGCCAGCCCTCTGACTCCCAATGCCCTCCATTTATAGAATCAAGCAAGAGGAGAGAGATGCCAAAAGACCACACACGGCTCAGCTCATTTACTTTGCCATATCATGCTACAACTACGTAACGTGGGTTCTGAACAGGTCAGAACAGCTTTTGTCAGTAAACTCTATCATTTGTGTTATCTTCCTCGATTTCTAGTTACAGTACTGAGGATATGAATATCTACGGCGGGTACAGAACCTGCTCTTTTTATAGTTGAATTCTTTCGCAACTCCTGTAGGATCAAGGCCCGTGTCTTGCCATCTCATGTTTGAGACCAATTTCGTGTACAGCTTCTTCGCTGATTCAATCTTGCCTCTTAAACACATTCCATGAACTACAGCGTTGTAGAGGGAGACATCTGGTGGAACTTGCTGCAGATGAGATGAACTGAAATTTATCAGTTATTCTGAACCATCTGCAATGCTCTTCCAAAGAGAAGTAAGGGTCCACCTGTAAGGTTTTGAAGGACCAAACTTTGCACTTTGGCATTTGATTCTGAACTTTATAGGACTACCGAGTTACAGACAAGGACCTGAATTCACATTAATTCTTTACCTTTCTGGTCAGTCAATTATCACAGCTACTCTGGTAGAAGCAAGGAAGAGTTCATGAAGAGTGAAGGCTTGAAGATGGACTAGATCAATCTTTGTATGAGATTATTCTCCAGCACAAAAGGATAGAAAGTTCAGAAATAAACCTACATCTAGAACTCCCTCCACTTCATCCCAAAGAGATGCCCAAATTCAATCAATGACAGATTAGTAAATGTGTCTAGAGTGCCTTTCTGGTGAACCATGTGCTCATTTACTTCCAACGCAACTTCTTGGCTTTTGAGCAACTTCACAAGCACCAACTTGAAGTCCAGAAGCTTCACCTGCCATCAAAGCTGAAGAGCTCTATCCAATAATCCTAGTTTCTGGCATGACACCGGAGCAGTGTCGTATAAATGTTCATTCAATTGAGATCTTTGTTTTCCTTTTATTCTCTCAGAGCATCAACATGTTGATTTGCTCTGTACAGGCCACCAAGCAATGTATTCGTCAGGTGTATGGCCCCAAGATTCAAGAATTTTTAAGACCTTAAATGCTAGTTTGATCCCCCCCTGCTTTCCCGAGTAAATTAATCAACGCATTACAGGCAATAAGATTTGGCTGCTTCAGCATATTTTGGAAGACATTCAAAGCCAAGTTCCAGTTCCCCTCTTCTGAACATGCACCAGTTACCGCATGCATTGCATCCTCTCTTGGTTTCATACCATTCTTAACCATAAGCGTCAAGAGCGAGCTAGCTCATTCTGGCCACAACGAAAAAATAAAATAAGAAATTGCTAACCGATAGCGAGCAACCCGTAGTGCTTGCAACTGCTTTCAGTAATCAGATTATGTCAACAAGTCCAGTAGTTACTGATTTATATAAGCTTTATTCTGACAAGACTTTTTTTTTTTCGGTCATGACAGTTTCCTACAAGTAAAGTTGTATAGCTTGTAAACCTCAGAAATTGTTGAATTATAATAATATAAGCTTGGTTCTCATAGAATTTTGTAACAGATTCCTGCACCACTCAACTCGAATTGTTTTGGATTTGTTGATGATTATTGCACTAACGTGCAGCTTATTAGCTTATTTTAATTCTTGTTTTGCGTTGTGTTATAAAATCAATCAACTTAATGCTTTCTTATTATGGTTGCTCATCTAGGATCGAAAAATGCACTTCGTAAACAAGGGCCTCTGTTGCTTCATTTCCTGAACAAGTGATTTTTAAGGCTAGCTTGTCCTATTATTCACATGAGAGCATATCTTCAACTTGAGGGCTCCGTTACATACCATTGTATTCTTTCTTCCTCCGATTCTGAGGCTGAAAGAGAGAGCTCTTGTAGGCGAATTTTCCTGTCACAGGCTTACAGCCATGATATCACAGTCAAACTGCTGGCCTCTTTCTACAGACCATTTTCATTTCTCCCTGCTTTATTCAAATTGTGCTAATCTTATGCTCAACAAGAAAACTCAGGACCAACTTTCTAAGCGCAACTTTATTTCACAACCATCATCCTGATTAAAGAAATCGGGTACATCAATCATATCTAATCAATTACAGGGCCTTGCATTCCAGTTTGTCCAGAACAAGGAAAATAAATCTCGAGGCTAGGCCACGGGGAAAAAGACAAATTTCTTCATAAGCAAAGCTGGGGTCTTCTGTTTTCAATATGAACAAAACACTGCTTCTTCGTCTGTTTATTAAAAATTGAAATGACACAGCAAATAACTTTTCATATGGCAACCCATAAAATCAACCAGAGAGGCAAGGCAGCCCTAAAGTGAGAGGATCCCATAAAATCAACCAGAGGTGGGCAACGCAGCCATAAATTGAGAAGATGAACTAACTTCCTATCATGCATTTCTGGCGCCACAGTGAGAAACAAGAATAAAAATAGACTGTCATCTCTCCCTAGCTGATAAAGACCACATCGCTCATGCAAAACATGTACAGGTGATTAACCTTCTAAATCATATTAAGATTTTCATAGAAAATCTAACAGGCAAAACAACTGATCATTGACAACATGGGGCTGTGAATTATTGCAGTTACCAATCTGCCATCCAAATACAAATATGGGCAATACATAAAATGTACACTACAGTATCACACGCTCACAATAAGTAACAGATGATTAAACCACGGTCAGTAATAGACTCCAACCCTTCTCTATGAAACAATTGGCCTAAGCAGGATCCGGAAGCAGGATCGAAGTTTAAATTGTGATGATTGGTTTCAGCTCCGGGGTAATAAAGCTATCAGGAAGCCTATCACTTTCCATCCAAATTTGCTCTGTCCACAACAAGAAACAAACCCAGGCCTAGACAACTGTTGAGAAAAAAAATAAGATTCTGTAAGCTATAGATTTTTGCTGGTAAGGAAAAGCACATGAAATACCTTACATGTCAGTAACAGGCAGAGTGTAGAATGAACAGGCAGCTCTACGGCATGTCCTAGACCAAACACAGATCAGTCTACTAACAACATACCATAACGCAAATGAATTTCTCCACCACAGATGATGTACAAGAAAATGACTCTTATCATAAGGTCCAAGTGAGTAAGAATACCAAAATTCATGAAGGCATGCTTTGTTAGCAAAGCTGTGGTTTAATTCCTTACTGTTAGTTATTGAACAAAATGATCTGCACGTAGATCTAATTTCATAAAGGGAAACATATACATCTTCCTAGCCTCCATGACCACAAAGAGACTGTATCCTGTCTAACAAATTATTACCATATTGTTTGTGACAAATAGATGTCTCTTTGACCACAGTCAAAATCTCCCCAAAATTTTATCTAACAAAAACTATATTCCTCAGTTGAGGGGGATACCTGCATTTATTCCAACTCAGAGGCCTCTTCTGAATCAGACAAAGGTAGGAGAGTGCATATTCCAAGCATGTGTCCATTGAGGCACACATAATACTCAATGCAGTCATCATAGGCACCCAGTCTGCAGCTGGCACTCTGTGGTATCATTTCAGCTTGCTGCATACTCCACAACTTCGCCTTACAGTAAGGACACACCTCTGTTGGGTGAAGCTGGGCCTTCCTTTTAATTAGCATTTTCCGAACCTTTGACATGGAAAATGACTTGAAAATTCCTCGAAAAAACCCCACATCCCCTTCATCCCCCTGGTCAAGATGTTCACAGGGATCAGACACGTATAATACATCTGTCCTGCATTGTGGCAAAAGAAAGCTCTTCCCTGAAGTCCTAGAAAACCGAGTCCTATAAACAAAATGACCAGGGATGTTAATGTTATTGAACAGGCCACCCTTTGTACATCCTGAACAGTAAATAAGCAGTTTCCCAAGTGCCCTCCAATTCCCATCAACACTGTGACTTCCACTAGATTGCAGATCAAGCATCATCTTTGGAGCCCTTGTCCGGCAAAACTCCTTCCATAACACTCGCTTGGCAAGATCATCAAACCATTTGCACACACAGGACAAAGTAGCAATGAACTTAGGGTTCCAGTTCAGCTGTTGAAATACTAAAAAAATCACGTCTTCACTTAGATGCCCTTTTGTGCATTGACAACTCGAGGAGTGTATACAACGATACTGCTTTGTTAAAATCATTGTCTACACCTAGTAAGAAGGAAAGAAAGAAAGGAAATGAAGATGATAATTAACAGTAACAGTTATGGCATCTGATAACCAAATTTGAAAAGTGGACAAAAAAAGTCAGACTAGGATTCTGATCTTCTTTATATGTATGATATAATAATAAGACTAACATGTTAAATATCATAGTCAAGGAAGTGAATATGGCTCTCTTTGAAGTCATACAGCTACAAGCTAACCATTCAAATTATAGATTCTCAGCCAAGAACATGAATTAGTGTCCACAACAATGATGTTAAGTCAAGAAAATTCATGAACTGTGATCTTAACAAATAAAACTACCCACCAAACGACTTACTCCTCAAACAAGTAAATGTGTGGCCAAATATGAAGCCATCATATGAATAATATTATCAACTGCATGCAAGTCAGGCCAATCAATATGCATGTCTGTGGAAATAGGGAACGGTACACAAAATCTGTGATAATTAACATTCCATGTAACTCTAGATCAGTCAGGCAAACTACTTTTGTAAGATGATAATCAACATCTGTACAAAGGCAGAAATAAATACCATCTTTATAACAACCAAATCTGCATATAAAATAGAATCAAGGGATCTCGCAAATTTCTCCATTTTATTAATGCAAAGATTTAAGCATAAACATAACTTCCTCTACATCGCTTAAATGCCATTTCTTTCATAATCTCTACTATCTTCGGCAATAATTAATTCAGAAGTTAATTGGGAAAAGAAAAAAAAAATGTAAATTTGAAAGCACACAGCATCACAATCTTCATGAAGGCCACAAAAAATACACAATTGTAACAAACTTTAGTTGAAAAACAGAAGCTTATCAAAAAAAGGTTCAAGTTTAATCTATATGTAAGTATTGAATATGAATATCAGCTACATATTGCATAACAAAGGAGAAATCTGGTGCTTCAGTTCGAGTACACATGCTTTAAAAATTAACAACACTAATAGGAAACTAGCCACAGTATAGCTTAACACCTAATCCTGACCATTATTAAAACTTGTCTAGGTTCCATCATCTCAAGCATCCCATACCAAACTAAGACAACTGTTTTCTCTTCATTTCTCTATCGATGTCAGTCACCCTCCGAAGCTTAGATCCACAACAACCCTTCAAGCCGTTTTAATCGGAAAAAAATACACAGATCACTTTAATCTAAACGAAACCCACTTCACATATTCACTTCATCATGAAAGAACAGAACTCGAAGTTGAAGAAGTAAGAAAACCCTAGCCCACATCAAAATCAACCAAGAAGAGCAAAGAAGCTAGAAGTGGATAGGATCGTAATTAAAATCAAATCAAAACCCAAAATTCCTTACCTCAGAAAAAGAAGTATCCTCTTCTCATAGCCTCAAAAACCCTAGAAACACAAATCTACACAAATAACAGAAGCAAGGATTAGGTTGTTGTGAAACACTAGAAGTAAAAAAAAAAAATTACTTTAACGAAAAAAGCCACAAGCTCTGACCACTTACAAGCACAAAAACAACTCGAGAGTCGCTTTCTCCACAAGGGTATTTCGGTCCGAAACAACGCACTCCACGGAGAGAGAGAGAGGGAGAGGGAGAGGGAGAGAGAAGGCGTGGAGAGCGAAGCAAACTCAGATTGGAGTGAGAGAGAGACATGACGGCTTTCCATAAAATAGTTTTATGTTATTTGAAAAGATAAAATAACGTGCTTGTTATTTACTTGAATAAACACAACTCATATTGCGCCACGTGAGAGAGTAAAGAGGGGGAGAATTTTGAGGCTGGCTGCTTAGAATGGTTCATGTGTTAGTAGGTGGTTGGTGGGTTATTTGGGAGAAAAGGACAGTAGTCATGTGGGTCCAGAGTAAATAGGAGGGGGCACGACACTGTCTAGTCCACAGGAGGGATTCTTACACCTGTTTTTCTTTGATTTGATGGGGGCATTGCTGTTTCAGAGATTGACTTAAAGATAGATGTTTGTATTTATGAAGATGAAGATAAAGGATTGGATCTTGGTGACAACATCTGCTGCGGCTGTTCCAAACAAAGCACTCCTACTAATCCTTTCTGCATAATGAAACCGCACAAACACTGTATCTAATTACAGTATCTGTGCATCAAGACCTTTTTCTCCTTCTTCTTCTTCTTTCAGATGATCATCCTGATGTTCTTCCTGGTGATGATGATGTTAAGTGAATAGCTTAACATCATCTTCTTCTTCTTCTCCTTTTCTTTTTTTTCTGGGCATCAAAACGTTTCTTGATTAACTTATTAATTACTGGTACTGCTTGTTATTGGAAGACCAGCCTCTTTGTAATTAGATACCCCCAAAGCAGCAAAGGGAGATTACATTAGAAGAAAGAAAATTAAGCAAACAAAAGAGATGAAATTGAGATTATATTTCAACAATATGGCAATGTTGAAAAAAAAAAACCCACCCTCAGTTCATCAGTAAACAGTTTTCAACAATAAATCATGGAAGAATGAAAAATCATGTCATGAAGCTTTCTTCTGCTAGTGCAGCAAAACTACACGAGTATATCTTTGTTTACTTCCCAGATAGAATACAATCATACTACTATGTACAAGGTTTGAAAGGTAAGAAGATGCATACAAGGCACGTCGAGATCAATACTCATTAAAGCAATCTAATGTCAACCAACACAATCATTTTCATTTTTGCGTGAATTAAATATATTGTTGTTATTGTTTTTTAAAATGTTTTTATTTAAAAATATATTAAAATAATATTTTTTTTATTTTTTAAAAATTAATTTTGATATTAATGTATTAAAATGATCTAAAAACATAAAACAAATATTAATTTAAAGAAAATAAATAAATAAAAATTTAATTTTTTAAAAACATTTTTAAAACATAAAAACAAACAGGGTCTGACGCCAACCACATTTTTAAGTACATGCTTAGTTTTTACTAGATAGCTTCGAAGCGCAAGTTGGGTCCTTTTTTTTTCTTTTTCGAAGGGTGAAAAATCAATGTTTAAGTGTTGTAATTATATTTTAAAAAATAAATTAACAACTCAATATTATTAAAAAAAAACAATTGTCAATCCCCAATAATTAAAACAATGAGATATGAAATCTGGAAAAGAAATAAATAAAAAAGTAATAAAAACATCAGCACACCCAAGTGATGAAATTGAAAAAAAAATTAAAATCATGGATCTAATAGTGAAATTAAAAATAAATTAAAATTTGATAAAAGAATGAAAAATTAAAATTAAAAATCAAAACATTGAAACCTAAAATATCATCAAATATTGAATTGAATGACAAAATTAAAAATCTTTAAGGCCACAACTTCATAAAAGAATCCAAAACAAAAATAAAAATCAAGAGAGTAAGGACTCAATTTGAGAAAGAGAAAGAAATTGAAAAAATAAAAATCAAAATACATTATTTAAAACTATGTTTGACCTGATAAGCTGATTTGTGACCCAAGAAACTCGGGGCTAAAGTTGGCCCGGTTTTCAAAAGAAATTGGAACAAAGCACGAAAAACATTTGTTGCTTATATTTAATTCAAAAGTAAAAATCTTCATAAAAAACTAAATTGGACAAAGCTAGAAAAAAAAAGCTTTAGGTAACACGTGTTTTTTTTCAAAACAAATGAAGAATCCCATAGGCAGTGGAAAAAAAAAACTAAGAAAACATTTGAGGATGAAACCGAAAAAAATGAGCTAAAAAGGAGGGGGGGACCAATCAAATCTAGTTTAACCTTTTAAAACCAGGTTAATCACTCAAAGCTGCAAATCATTAAATTTCACACTTAGGCTCAACTAAAAAGCTCAATATAAAAAAAAATTTAATGTTGAAAGGTGAAATAAATTAATTTAATTAAAAAAATATTTTTTTAAAAGCAAGATATAACAAAGAGCATAAAAAAACTGAGGCAATACCAGGTCGATTTAATGTTAAAAGATAAAATAAATTAATTTAATCTAATTTTAAAAAATTCCTTTTAAAAAAGGTGGATCTAGTAAAGACAAAAGAACAAAAAAAATAAAGGCAACTCGGGTTACTCTCAAATGGTCAGAAAAGTCTCATTGAAAGTGGAAAAAAATATCAGATCATGAAACCAAAAAAATATTAAAAAAGGGAATGAGAAAAACTAAGTAAGCTTGGAGGAACCTCCTAACCCCGGATTAATATCGCAACTCGTTAACTGTTAAGCTCTAGACATGTGCTCAATTAAGAAGGTCAACACCCGAAAAATTTAATGCTGAAAGATGAAATCGCAAAATAAAATCAAACTCTAAAAAATTAAAGTTTAAAAATTCAATAGAAAAAAAAACCTAAGGAGAATGAAATAAAAAAGCAAACTAATTCTATAAAACTTTTTAAATAAAATAAATATAAATTAAAAGAATAAGAACCATATTAAACATATGAAAAAAATCCATGGGAATGAAATTGAAAAAAAAATCTAATTTTATAAATTATTTAAAATAAAAAAAATATTAATCAAAAGACTAAAGAAGAAATCTGAAGGAAAAAAAACTAATTGAAGGGCTACATTGTGTTTTGTAAAGACCAAATTTCAAAGATAAAAAAAAAAATCAATTAGGGATGAAATTGAAAACAACTTCTTTTTTTATATATAAATTATTTCAAATAAAAAATATTAATCAAAAGATCAATGACTAAATTTGAAGACAAAACTAATTAAATGACTGCATGATTTTTTTTTTATGGACTAAGCGCTTTCCTAACATGAGAGAGAAAAGGAGAAGGAAAAAAATGATCATTGATGGTGAAGCAAAGGCGAAGAAGAAACACATGTTGCATGGTCAAGTAGGCACCACCGAGAGGATCCCATTGTTGCCTTGAAAGCCACCATTTGGCCACATAACTTGGTTACATGCACTACCCTAAAAATTCTGGAGCCCCACATGCTTCCAGTTTAATAATTTAAATAATATTATATAATTGGTAAAAGACACAACTTCTTCCTTAATTTGATAATTACCCAAAAAACCAAAAGAAAAATACACAAATACCCTTGCACACCTTTTTCTTTTTTAATCCAGGTGTAAGTTTGTGAATTCACTGTACAATCAAATCTGAAAACGCTAAGAATACCTCAAGTGATCGTATAAATTATTTTGCTTTTAAGGGTAAAAAAGTCATTATACTGTACCAAAATTTTATGTGAAGACCAGTTCGTCCCTAATAAATTCAGCAATGTCAATTAAATCCTCATGAAATTTAAAAATACTTTAAAAAACAACATTTTTCAAATTAAAAAAAAAAATAGTTTAGAAATCATAATTTTGTTTCAATCAACAATATTGAAATTCTTAGGTGGTAGTAAAAGAAAGATCCATTTTAGTTTGTTTAAAAAACAATTTCCTACCAATCCTTTGCAAAACTAATGTATTATTAATGAAAAAGCATTCACTTTGACTTTTTATTTATTTATTTTATTTTTTATAAACTTGACTTGATTTTTGGTCTAGCAATTAATTTCCAATTCAAGAGGCAATATTTGCAGGGGTTTGCCATCTTGGAGGGAGATTACTGTCTCGACAACACCCACTGTGGCCTTAACCTTACGTTTCCTTATCTCGACAAGTTTGTATGTTGTTTCTTCAATGACATTATTACACAGACATGTACATCTTTTTTCCCATGAACATCTTAATGTCTCAAAAAAAACCTTTTTTTTAATCAGGTTTGTTGTCACGGTACATTCAGATTTGTCTTCATCTTCTTCACTATGAGATGAGGAGAAAGATTTTGGGAGGATGGGTACTTAAGTGAAGACAGCTGAGGTAGGGATGACTGAACATAAACATTCTCATTATTATCGATGTTGGTTATTGGGTTAAGTCTATTCCGCTTAAAAGAAATGAGTTTAGTCCAAATATGTAGAGGAATTACTAGAAAAAATAATTGTTTTCTATATATATATATATATATATATATATATAGACCTAACCCAATAACCAATATATATATATATAGGAACATAACCCATTAAAAAAAAGGTTTATTTTGAAAGAAAATAGTTTTTTCTCTTTTCTCTTCTCTTATATTTTACTCTCAGAATTATCATGACAAGATTTACAAAGATATTTGTACTATGAAATATCATTTTGATTCTAATAATTGAAGTGGCTTAGAAGTAATATCCAGAGATAGAAAAAAATGAATTCTTACATCACAAATAAGTTTTCTTAAGATCTACATTGGCATCAGACATGATTTTAATATATGTCTTCTTTTATTTTTGTGCAATACATCTATTATTGCATACGTTTGTTGTACATTATGTTTTGAAAGAATATTTATTTTGAGTCTTGGATTTACAAAACTATATTTGATGTACTGTCATTTAAATTCAAAGAAGTGCATTGGAAAATAAATAATTATAATTTGGTTAGAATATTGTTTTCTATCATTAATAAGAAAGACTCTTTTGTAAAATCTTGACGTCAACTGCCATTTGAAGTAGATTTAGCAGTTGATTTACCACATTTGAAAACTTTGAAATATATGACACAAGTAATCGTGTCAGTTAATATCTTCATAATTTGCAAGGTTGCTTTAAATGAATATGGTTGTATTTAAGAGTATTATTGCTGATTTGAACAATGAAGACAAATTAAGTGAAAAGAATTACGATGTTTGGCATCGTAAAATTGAGTATCTCCTAGAAGAGCAAGAAATACTAGAAACAATCACACAACTGATGGTTGAACCTGAACAAGAAAACATTACCTAACACAGACTTGATATGGAAGCATATCAAACCTATAAGCACAAGGATCATATAGCTCACATTCTAATATTGAATAGCATGAGAAATGATATAATGTCGCGTTTTGAAAGGCATCGTTCAACCTAATAAGTTTGGGATGTAGTGAAGATTTAGTATGGGGAAACCTCTAATACTACACTTCATCGGTTAACTCCTCAAATTTAATGGTTATAAGAAACATCAAATCAGAAGATGAGGTAGCATCTTACAATCATGTCTAATATGATTAATGAATTAAAGGGTGTTGGACATGAGATGATTGATGAACAATAACTCCAAGTTATAACCTGTTCTTTGCCAAGCAATGGGGAACACATGCGTGTTAACCTTACCTATATTGACAACATGAAGACATTTGATGATGTTGCTTGTCATATTAAGCTTAAAGAAGATCGACCTCACGCTAAGAAGCCTGTAAACGAGGCTTTCATATATGAGACTAAGATGTAAAGAGCATATGACTCTAAATATAAAAAGGGCAAGGGAAAATATCCCAAATATGGTAAAAAAAGAATAGAAAAAAATAACAGTGGACATAAGCACAAGTGTTGGAAACACAACGATAAGAAAGACAAGAATATGAATTATTTTAATTGTGATAAACCTGGTCACTTTGCTCGTGATTGCACTAAGCCAAAGGTAATGTTTAACCATAATCATCCCTCTAACTTATGCGTTAGTAGTTATTTAATGTTTGCTGAATCTGTTCCTTTTTGGATTGTAAAGTCAAGAGCAACTGACCACATAGTAAGGGATTGAACAACCTTTGTGGAATTTCATCAAATTCCAAAGGGAAGTAGATACAAATATATAGGGAATAATGCTTCTGCTGCTATGCTTGGGATTGATACCTGCAAACTGGATTTGCGGGGTGATCATACACTTTATCTTCATGATGTATTCTATGTTCTTGAAGTTTGATGAAATCTTGTGTTTGTTCTTACTTTACTACAATTGGACTTTTATAGTATTGTTATTGGTTATTGTGTGAAAATATATCTGGATAATTTTTTTTATTTTGGTTTTGTATTAAATGATTTTATGGTGTTAGACATCGTTAATATATCTATTGATGATGATGCTTCTATTTATACTGTTTAAAATTCCAACACTACTAATAATAGTAATATTATAACTTAACATGCTAGATTATGACATATTGGGCAAGACTAATTACATAGTTTGACAAGAGTTGGTCTTTTAGGATCACTTACTAAAGAAGAATTGCTCGTTTATGAGTATTGCCTTGCTAGAAAAACAACTAAATTACCATTTGGCAAAGCTAAAAAAGCCAGTAGTCTATTATAGCCTTTTCATTCAGACATTTGTGGCTTAATGAATGTGAAGGCAAGACATGGTGTGAATTATTTTATCATGTTTATAGATGATTTCACCTGATTTGGTCATGTTTATTTAATCCCATATAAGTCTCAAGCATTAGATTGCTTCATTCGATACACCAATCTGGTGAAGAGTAAACTAAGCAGAAAAATCAAAGCTTTAAGAACTGATTAAGGACGTGAATACCTATCAAAACAATTTTAAAAAAAATATGATGAAAAGGGTATAACTAAACAACTAATTATTTCTTATACTCCACAACAAAATAGTGAAGCAGAAAGGAGGAACATGATCTTATTTGACATGGTTAGGTCAATGATGACGCATACTAACTTACCAATTTCTTTTTGGGGAGATACATTGTTAACTGCTACCTATATACTTAATTTATCTCATTCATCCTGTATGAACTATGAAATAATGACAAACCTAATCTAGGTTATTTGCATCAATGGGGGTGAGCAGCTTATATTCACAATAATTCTCATGAATATGAAAAACTTGGTCATAGGGGGAAGAAGTGTATCTTTATAAGATATTTTGACCATTCCAAATGATTTGTATTTATTGGTGAAAAAACTTGTGGAAGAGTGACGGAGATTGAATCTCATGATGTTATATTCTTAGGAAAGGATTTTCCAACGACAGGTGAGGTTAATAAAGCTTTTCAATTATATGAAATGAAAAATCTAGACTATGGCACAACAAGCCATTCAGTAGAGGACTTAGAAGAAACTCTTAATCCTCTTGGAAATAATAGGAGTGACATTTTTTCTATCCCTACTCTCATGGAGCAAGATCATGCACAATCTTAACCTCATAGAAGCATTCGTGAACCAATTCCTCGTCATCAGTTTGAGATTGAAGAGGAAGCATTCATGATTTCTCCACAAGATGGTGAAGAGCCTAAAACATTCAGGCATGCTTTGTCTGGTCCTAAAATAAGAGAATGAATTAAAGTTATGGAAGAAAAAAATAGAGTCGATAAAATCTAATCAAGTCTGAGACTTGGTTAATTTACCATCAGGACAAAGATCCATTGAAAATAAATAGGTTTTTAAAATTAAATGTAAAGCAGATGGGTCAATAAAATGTTATAAGACTCAACTAGTAACAAAAGGTTGCACTCAAGAAGAGGAAATTGATTATGAAGATATATTCTCACCAGTTGTGAGGATTACTTCAGTTCATCTTATTTTAGCTATAATCGCAAATATGAACTTAGAGTTATACCAAATGGATGTTAGAACTGCATTTCTTAATGGAGAACTAAATGAGGAGATCTATATGGATTAACCTTTAAGATTTGAGATTAAAGGACAAGAGCTTAAAGTTTACAAGCTTAAAAGATCCATATATAGTCTTAAGCAAGCTTCTAGACAATGGAACGCTAAGTTTCATTAAGATATCCGTAAGGATGGTTTTACAATGATGGAAGAAGATCATTGCGTGTATTTAAAACATTCTAACAATAGTTTTATAATATTGTTCTTATATGTAGACAGCATCTTAATAGTTGGAAATAACAAAGAGATGATTGAAACTACTAAAAGATGGTTATCATCAAACTTTGAAATGAAAGACATGGGTGAGGCTAGCTATGTTCTTGGTGTGAAAATCATAAGAGATTGCGCTAAAAAGCTTTTTAGTTTAACTCAAAAAACTTACATTAAAAAGATGTTAGAGTGCTACCACATGCAAGATAGCAAACCAATAGACACCTCTATTGATAAAAGCTTGAGCTTGAGCTTGAGCCGTGATATGTGTCCCAAGACTTTAGAAGAAGAAAAAGAAAATGTCCAGAGTACCTTATGCCAGTGCCGTCAGTAGTTTGATGTATGCAATAATGTGCACACATCCTGATATATGTTATGCCATTAGATTAGTTAGCCGATATCAATCAAAACCTGGTAAGAAATACTAGATGGTAGTAAAAAGGATTCTACGATTTCTAAAAGGAACTTTGAATTACATGCTATATTACCAAGAAAAGAAATACTTACGATTGATTGGTTACTCTGATGCTGATTGAGGAGGAGATGTCGACCAATCCAAATCAACTTCAGGATATGCTTTCTTGCTTAATGATAGTGCAATATTATGAAGGAGTAAGAAACAATCTTGCATAGCCTTTATCTACTATAGAGGCTGAGTATGTAGCTTGTTCCGCAGCAACACAAGATGCTGTTTGGGTAAAGACTTTCCTGTAACATTTGAAAATTATCAAATCAACATTAGACCTAGTGATAATTTACTGTGATAACACTGCTACAGTAGCTGTGGCTAAAGATTCAAAATACCATGGAAAGATCAAACACATCAAGATAAGATATCACTACATTAGAGAAACAATTATTGAACATGACATGATCCTAAAACACATTTCTACAAAATCTATAGTTGCAGATCCACTTACAAAACCAATAAGAAGGGATGCATTTATTAGACATGTGAGATCCCTTGGCCTATGTAGAATGTAATTAGCAATATAATTAATTTTAAGGATCATATGAAGGCTTACAATGATTGAATAATGAATAAATGTTATAAGTATGTCATGTTATTCATTATTTGTTTTATGAAATAAATTGTGAGTATCGTATGGTATAATTTGTTAAAATATATCGATAGACTTAAATTGGCTCACTCACATAAGCAATCACCTCTAGCGCTTGTAAGGTGAGTAAATATGAGATTATTTGAGTTTTAATGCTCAATAAGCAACTTGGGCGCAATGAAAGTAGTTTAACTCAAAGTAATTATTAAAAAGTCACCTTGGTTGGGACTACGATGAGGTTTTGAAATAAAATAATCAACATAAATGAATTCTCACAATTCATGTGTCTATTATGATTGAAGCCAAGAATGAAATTATTCATCTGCCACTAATGATAGTAAGCAAATGAGAATTTTTTATTTGAAGTCTATGTTTTTTTGGCGACAAAACTAAGATCCATATGGTGTTTTTCCCTAGCAAGAAGAGCAATAACATACACTCTTTGTCTTTAGAAAAGAAAAGAGTAAGCTCCACTATAGCAAGTATTTCATACTACATTTGTTAATGACCATTACAGGAATAAAGAACGAATCCCTGCTTCTGTATTATGTGTCCTAGAGATCATATCTAAGATCTTAAAATCTTACCCTTTGTGATTTTTGACTGTGTAATGAGGTGATGTATAAATAATTGCTACTTTAGGAGTATATCCTATGCTTATGAAATTATTCGACTTAAAGGAATACTCCTAAGAAAGTGAGTTAATTCAGATCTGATTGATATGAGTGCAAAATAAAAAGTAATTTTAGTTCTACACTTATTACTTGTATTCATCAACCGAAATCATATCACTCGAATAAATTTGATATGGTTTAGAATACTTGTAATTGTAAGGATGGATTGAGTATGAAATTCTTGAGGGATTGAATTATATTTAGTCATGCGTAACTAAAAATGTTTGGAGGTATAATAATACCCTTTAAGGAGTAACTAATTATGAGGTTGATGTCTTTTATATGACCTGTATTAGGTTTCTATATTGGAGCTCCTTTTCACTATGTGCTTTAGGTTGTACAGTCCATTCATCTAGTATGAAATTCTTGTGCAAGTTTAAAATATAATGTATTAGATAAATCCAGTCTTTCATGGGTGAGTGATGAATGTTAGTTATTGGATTAGGTCAGGTCTGCCTATGAGGGATGAGCTTGGTCCAAATGTTTAGAGGAGTTATTAGAAGAAGTAACTGCTTCCTCTACTTATATATATATATAGAAACATAATCTACTAGAGGAAAAAAAATTTTACTTTGAAAAAAAATAGTTTTTTTCTTTTTTCTTCTCTAATCTTTGACTCTCAAAATGAACTTGATAAGATTTATAAAAATATTTGTACGTAAAATTCAGTTTGATACTAGTAATTAAAATAACACTAAAGTAATTAATTAAGAAACAAGAAAACGAATTCTCACTAAGTTTTCTTAGGATCTACAATCAGACTCCACATGTTTGTTGTCAGCTTCCATCTTGATGACATGCAACGTTTTCCCCTGGACCATGTTGCCTTTGGATTCTTTAAGTTTGTCACTGCATTGAACAGGATCAGAATTCTTAATCTTGAGCTGCTTAGCATTAGTTTCTTTAGTCCGAGGAGTGAGTTTCAAGCCCCTGTGCTTCTTTGCATTTAGGCTTGCAACTCTAATAAGAGAAGGTTTACGGGACAATGAAGCTCGTGGGGACGCTAGTCCTCTAGCAACACCACTGACTGATCTTCTAGGAGAAAATGAAGCCCTTGGGGATGCTTGTACTTTCTTTGCAGCTATTTTGGAGGTCCCTTCCTCTGTTTGATATTGATGTCACTGTCACCTAAAACTCTTGAAGCATCAGGAGAAGACAATTTTGGATTTAAGGAACTAGCTTGTTTCGCAGATGAGTTCAGTTCTTTAGATTTCGACAACACTTGTTTCAGAGAGACCTTCGGTTTTTCAGAAGATGATGCTAAATCCTGCATAGTGATGCTTGGGGGTGACTTGACCCCTGAATTCTTCTTCCTCCCAACGGCTGAAGTCTTCGTCTTTGTCTGAATTCCACTTAATCCTGAACCTTGGATGCCAACGGATTTGGTTGATGACTTGACCTCTGAACTCCACGCAGCTGATGTCTTCTTCCTCGTCCTAGTTTCACTTGACCCGGAATCTTGGCTGTCAGCTGATTTAGTCGACCCTTCCTGTGTCATTGTTTTTTTATTGACCAGAACTCCTCTTGAAACAGGAGTTTTCCCAACGAATGATTTTGTCAGAGACAACAGAACTGATGAATTTTTCTTAGCCAGAACTTCTCTCAACATTGAGCATCGGCTGTCAAAAGACTTCGCTAATAAACCTGTTGGCTTCATCCTCTTGGCCAGGACTTCTGTGAACGGTGGAGTTTGGCTAAAAACTGATTTGGTTGACACTTCTCGCTTGATGATCTCGGGACTATTACTTGGAAATGGGACTAGGCTTGGCCTTCAACCACTGATGTCCTCTTTTCCTCTGTCGGAGACTGCCAAACTTTGGTCATCTGGTGGTTTCTTTATTATCCTTCTTGGAAATGGACACCTTGCCTTCTTCTCGAATGCATGTTGCCTCCCATATTTACAAATCATGACTTGAAGAATTTTCTTTCTTATCTCCTGTTAAAATAAAAAAAAAATTATTTTAATATATTTTTAAATAAAAAAATTATAAAAAATAAATATTACCAAACACTCTCCTCCTCTTGAATCACCTCCATCAACCTCAGCAGTTGCTGGGTTCACTGCCAGACTGATGCTCTGCTCAGCCATAGATAGGACACATACAGATGAAGAGAACATAAGCTACAACCCTGCAAACCAAACACATCTAGTTATGATCGATGGTGGTATATGAATAATGCACCATGCAGAAAAGAATTTCCGGCATCACTCAAGATTTTATGCTAAAATTGAACCGAGGAAGAGAGCTCACAAAAATGTAACCTGATATCACAGTGAGTGAAAAACTTCGAGGTGGGGAAATCTCAATCTTCAACCCTGAAAAGCGAACAACAGTCCATTTACCTTTTATCAGTAAAAATCTCTTGTAAACCATGGAAAAATGTTATCGAAATCCCACATGAATAGTGAAGCCAAATGGAATAATATAATAATAATAATTTTACGAATTTCAAGTAATTGGATGAATTTTCAGACAAGGATTGATTTTATGATGCAATTCCATCCTTGGATAATGGCATTTCTGCTTGTCTCTCTCGCTGCATAATAAAGCATTGTTGGCAAGAAATAAAAATAAATGTCACCTAAAAACCTACTTTTCATCACCAAAACAAACATGTAGGCGGTGATCGTTTATCACCTATATATTTATTATGTATGTTCTCGTCGTTATATATAAAAATTTATGTATGTTATGGTTGTTTGTTTGCTGGAAAATAGTTTTATTTAAAATTGATATTTTAAAAAAGTAGATTTTTTAAAAAGTGAATTATTTTTCAATATTTAATAGTATTATAAAAAATAAGTTGGAAAACACTTTTCAATGTTTGATTATGTCTTTAAAAATAAGCTGGAAAATAACTTATTAATGTTTTTTTTCAAGTTTATTAAAATAATAAGGAACAAATCTTACAAATTAAAAGGTTGAATGAGAATGAAATTGAAAAAAAAATCTAATTTCATAAATGATCTCAAATAAAATAAAATAAATAGCAATCAAAATAATAGAAATCAAATCTAATAGATAAAAAAGTTGAAAGATAATGAAATTAAATTAAAATAATTATAATTATAATTTCATAAATTATTTCAAATTAAATAAATAACAATCAAAAGAATGGGTACCAAATTTGATAGTTAAAAAATTTTAATTAAAAAAATAATAAGAGAAAAGCAAATAACAATCATAAAAATAAGAACCAAAGTTAATATAAAAATAAAATTAAATCAAATTCTATGGGATGAAATTGAAAAAAAAGATTCAAAACAAAATATATAGCAATCAAAAGTTTGAGGATGAAATTTGATATAATCAACAAACAATAAGACATTTCTAAATTTTTCACAACTTCTAGAAAGTATTTTCCGTCCAAAAAAAATATTTTCCTGAAAACTAAACGGAATTTCTTTTTGACTGGAAACTATTTTCCATTAACTAATTTTTCTAATGATAAATAAATATAGAAAAATTTAAAAAATTACTTTTCATGAAAATTAAACTAAATTATGGATGTGTCAAATCTCAACTCTAAGCTTTCTTCAATAATATTATATAACGTGTTACTAAACTCCTACGTTACATCTTATCCATTATACTAAATTATGAATGTGTCAAATCTCAACTCTAAGCTTTCTTCAATATTATAGAATGTGTTACTAAACTCCTACGTCACATCTTATCCATTATTCTTTGTTCCAAGTTTAAGTTTAACATAAGGTATTGATTGTTACTTCTAACAATACTTGTTATTTTCTTTAACAATGAATCTCTCCGAGTAAGTTTGTGTGTCAATCAAAATTATATTTTTTTTAAATATATTATATTAACTATAAGATCATATAAACTTCTAGTGGTCTAAGGTTTATAAGACTCGAATCAATAACTTCTAAAAAACAAATCTAAAATATAATCAGTTGAGCTACATCTCTTATAATTATTTCTAAACGATTTTTAGTTGAGAAGAAGGTTACCCTCCAACCATAATATAATTTATTAGGATTAGGATTTGCTTGTTTTCAATGTTTCAACGTACCTGCCCTTTGCCTCGAGTCATCTCCTCTTCCAGGGAGTGTTGGACCCATAAAAATATATTTGTTAAATGCTTTTTTTCAATCAATGTACTTGCCTTTTACATATATATTGGCAAAATTTGTATGCAATTAATCAACAACTAGAAAATTATGGGTGTCTTTGGTTTCAATCAAACCAGTCATTTGAAGGCTTAAATTAGTCTCACTGTTCCATGAATATATCTCTCTCTACTTGTATCAACTAGTATATATTGTCATTGTTAGAAAACTCGAGCCTCAGCCAATGAGCTATAGCTCTCAATCAATTGTCACCAGGTATAGTCCTTAAGCAGAAGTTTCCGGTGACTAATAACTATTCATTTGCTTAAATGGCAAGAGATAAAGCCGTAGAAAACAAATAAAACCTGTTTAATGGAGGGATGATCTGCTTTTAATGGTATAAAGCACTCCAAGAACAAGGCTACTTCGACACTTCAACCTTTTGAATCTCGTATATATCATTTAAAACATCTACAGCTAGGGACATCAAATCTATGTATTTTATGCTAGGGCTATGATGATTTATCAAACACTGCATATTGATGCAACCATATTATTTGTTAGTTTTATCAAAATTTAACTAGTGTTTTACTTATGTTTTATATATAAAATGCCTTGATATTCTTTATTTTATGTTTTGAAGGTACTTTTGGATGAAAGATGCAAAAATGAGTAAATTAAAGATAATTGGCAGATTTGACTTTCAGTCGATATTTTGTGTAGAGCGTGAGCTCTAGAGGTTAAAATAAAGTGATTTTAGTGGCATTAAAAAGCTAACATCCATATCTTTATGTGCATCTAAGGTAAGAAAATAAAATAAGGAAGAGCATGGAAATCACAGCCTTCAAAGTCAAATCTCGCAATCTGCTAGTGTTGACCTCCAGCCATTCCGACTTGAATAATTGGAGCTACATAATTTCAATTGATGCAAACTAAATTTTTTTGGATTCCTGACTCAAATTCCTATAAACTCTCCAAATTCATCCAAAAAAAATGTCATATGAGGGAGATATGATTTTTCAAAGATGACAACTGAATTCTGCCAGCAAACAGGTTTCGTGAAGAAACGAGTCTAAATTACGTGCTGAAGTATCTAAACCGATATCCAAGTTTTTATTTTAGCAATTTAGCTCCTCTAAGTCAAAGCTTGAAAATTTCATGCAAGGCTATTTCTCTTTTTTTAGGAAAATAGTTATTGAAGTACTTAAATGTAAATAGTCTACTTAAGGAAGGACTATTTTGTAAAATAGAAACTAGGGTTTCCTAAGATATAAAAAGAATGAGAGAAGAGAAAAGGGGCAACCAGCCAAGAGGAGAAAAACACCCCCTCCTCTAAGAAACTCGAAATTATGCATTCTTCCTTCTTTTTGATTAGTTGTTCAACAAACATACAAGGCTAAACACTTTTTCTTGGTTGCAAGGACACGGAAACCTTCGGATTTCAAGAACTGTGAGATTTATTTTACCTTTTCTTTTCAGTTTATATGATGAATATGTTTGTTCTCCTATGCTTATTTT